>Ga0065711_1008172_pt1 | contig 24751 bp, 11 predicted proteins | sample Hoacrofraction12_FD_59098 | JGI IMG/M metagenome (GOLD analysis project Ga0065711, IMG submission 59098) | Hoatzin crop microbial communities from Cojedes, Venezuela - Epithelial fraction 12 v2 (version 2) | ecosystem: Host-associated > Birds > Digestive system > Esophagus > Crop | place...
CCGAGAAGCGGGTGAAGGCGCGAAGGCCCGGAGCCGCGGGCGTGGGCAGCCCCCCGGGGGCAGCAGCCTCCGCGCGGGGAGTCCCCCGCGGGACGGCAGGGCCCATGGCAGCCGCCGGCCTCCCCTCCCGTCCCCGCTCCTCCCGGAGGTCCCTCGGCCGCCCCTGTTCCCTCTCTGGGGGGTCCGGTCAGGCCCGTGGGGCCGTGGTCCCGCACGCACGTTTCTTCAGCGCTGGGGTGACCACGCAGGGGTCGGGGCAGCGGCGTGAGCAGGCGCCCATGCTGCGAAGCGCAGCCTGTTCCGGCCTCCGCCCTCGCTTGGCATCTCCAGGCCCAGACCGAGCGTGGCGGCGGGCGTGAGACGAGGCTGGACGTTGGCGTCGTCGAGGCACATGGCGCCACGTTGGGCCGGCACGGATGGGAGGCGGGAATGGTGGAGCGGGAAGCCCTGAGCGCGGCCCGCTCGCCTGGGAGCGGGAGCCACAGCGCATCAGGAGTGCGGGAGCGGGGTTTGCCATCTGTGCTTTCAGGTCTCGGCCGCGGCAGCATGTGTGCAACCGAAGAGGCCACGAAGGGCGGCGGGGCAGGCACGACAGTCTCTGGCTGTGGGGGCCATGCCATAACGGCTGGGGCGAGGGGAGCCGCTGCCAGCTGGCGGGGGGTGAGGGAGCCCGGGGCAGCTCTCGCTGATGGCCCAGGCCGGGCAGGGGCTGGGGGAGGTAGCCCGTTCCCAGACGGCTTCCTCCTCCCTGCCAGCAGCTCAGCGGGACGGGCAGCCCAGCCTCAGGCTTCTCTCTGGGCTCCTTGCTGGGATGGAAAAAGGTGATCCGTGGTGTCTTGACATTTCAAAATGCTCTTTTTTGTTTTAAATGATTAAATATGCGAAGGAACCGATAACGGCCAGCTGCAAAATAGCCGTACACAGAACACCCAACTCTGAACTTCCTGCTGAAGGGCAGCACGAGTGGGAACGGGCGGCCATTTGGGGTCAGGTCGCGCCACGAGTGAAATCCTGTGCTGGTATAAAACTGTTAGACTGCGTTTTCTTTAAAGCTGTGCTGTACAGCATTTTGTTGTTGCTGCTGTTTGACCACACGAATGTTATTTTTATTCAGCAGAAGATTGCCTGGCTCAGTGCGATAATGACTGCAAAGCTTACTGCTGTGATGGGACTACTCCCTACTGCTGTTCGTATTATGCCTACATTGGGAATGTCCTTTCGTAAGTATGTTTGCGCTGTAGGGAAAAGCCTGATGTGCTGTGTTCATGGACTTGGTGTCAGCTCGGATTGAGGGAAACTGTTTTGGCAATAAACAGTGGCAGGGTTTGGGGTTTTTTTGGATTTGGTTTGTTTTTTTTCCTTACTGGTAGCAAGCATCGGTATTCCTCGAAAAGCTGAGGTTGCATGTATATATGAAGCAAACCAGAAAGCTTGCTAAAATTGAGGCTTATGTCCTTAGCTTGTGTACAATAATATAATCTGTGGACATAAGCTTTAGAGGCGGTGGGAACTTTGTTTCAAGCTCTTCAGGTGAAAACGACTGTGAATAGAAATCTTGTGGGTTTTGTTGAAATATTTTCTTACAATACCCAAGTTAAACCACTATTCGAATGACTTGGATTTGAGATTCTTTTTGCTTTGAAGTACTTTTTTTTTTCCCTCCTTTTTATTGACTTACTTGTTTTTGTTAAATGGTGTTTTGGCTTTCGGTGTAATTTACTGAACAGATTACTAGGTAAGGGTAACCCGGCCCTTTAATGCTGCAGTATGAGTAGCGAGTTTCACAGTGCTTAAAAAAAACACAGCAGGTGAAAAGAGGTTGTTACGCATATTTCCTATCTAGAGAAAAATGTAGGAGTAAGCCATTGATTAACGGCATAGGCTCCAGTGCAGCTTTTTAGCTGTTCATTGGTGAGGAAGACGAGAAGCTTGCGTGCTAGTGGACCTGACTCTAGGCTCTGGGCCTAATTCAAGTGACAACCCATAAATACCACATTGATGTGTGAGGACAAAACCTAAACAAAACATAAAATGTTGTTCGTCTTTCCTTCTGTTTCGTCAACCTCACCAGTAATTTCCTTAACCTCTCGCATGCAGTCTGTGACGTATTTTTGCTTTATGTTCTTGACTAAAACCGGAAAAGGACAAAGAGTTCCGTCATACAGAGTGCTCGGTGCTTGGGGCGGAGTGAGCGGGAAGGTGGGGGTTGCTTTTTCTAGAAAGATTCCTCTGTTGCAGGTTTTGTTTGAGCCATGGTACCTGGGGAGCTAGCCAGTGTTCCCTTCAGCATATTTTATAGGACTTTGAGGGAGCAGGCAGAGAGATGGTATTTTAATACAGAATTGATCCACAGTTTTTAAAGCAGATCAGACACTTCCTGGGCTAAAGTAAATAAAATGATTATAAAGCACCAGAATCCTTCATTCCTGTGGAAGTAAAAACCCATGTACTTAAGATTGATTACTGTTGGAGAATGACAAGTGATTTTTTTTCCTCCGCTCACCTAGGGAATGTCTGCTTTGATTTTTTTCTTTTTCTTTTCTCATTCCGAAATCGCTTTCCCATTTACATGCATGGAAGGACGTGCTGGTCTTGAATACCTTATTCCAGCTCGCGTGTAGTTCGGCATGACGGACACGATAGCGTAGGATACCACATTATAAGAAGGAAGCTTCCCACAGAGCAAGTGGATTTTGTCTCCCACTCCAAGCGAACATCCCTGGCATTTGTCTAGCCTAATGTCAGAGCTGTGCTTTGGGAAGGATGGACAAGGGGATTCTTTCGAGTGACTGCTGAAATGTTTGAACCACGCCTTCAGCGCCAGGTTGACACCTAGTCTTTTGTGTATTTATTTAAGAAATGTAAACAGCTATTGATTAGAGCTGAGTGCAAGTGGCTCTGACGCATTGGGAGGGTTTGTGTCTCATCTGGAAGGTTTTGAATACTGAAGGGGCTCTTACAAGTGCTGTTTGCCACAACATGTCTTGAAGGAGACATTTGATTCTTCTCATTTTTTATGGTTAAGTACTCCAATTCATAGACTCGAAGACCAGTCAGGAGTCATTATATTCCTCTGACCTGACATTTTGCATGATTGAGCCATAGATTCCACCCCCACCCCCCAAAAAAAACCCGTTTTGGGCGTGTCTTTTTTAAATGTGTAATCTCATTTTGAAAACTTCATGCATCGATGAGTTGACCATCTGACCTGGTAAGCTGTTCTATAGTTCATTTACTAACATTGCTGGGAAATTGTGCTGGGAAACGAAGGTTGAAATTCCTACTGTCAGCTCTTAACTTATCTGTGAGTTTGAAATGTGGCCCTAAATAGTCATCATGACAGCTCTCAACCTTATCGCTGAGCTGGGTGAACTCTGTCAGCCTCACATGTAAGATTTGCTTTGTTTTGCTTTGTCCTGCTCAGGGGTCAATTCTTTGGCCTTCCTTTGAGCTCCCTCTAGTATTTTCACTTCCTTCTTCAAGTATGGCTAGGAGGGCTTAGCACAGGGTTTTGACAGAAGCCTTGCTAGGATTATTTTTTCCTGTATCTTTCTTCGAGTACCTATGTTGAAGCAGCTATCTGGGATGATCGCAGAAGACGTAAATGAACTTAGCAATTTGTTCCAGCTCTAAGTCCTGAAGTCACAGTCTTCAAAGCATGTCTGCTGCTTTAAGCCTGCAAACTGTTCTTTGCTAGGGTTACCACCTTGCATTTAGTTGCATTGCAGAATATGTTACTGTGACTTTAATTGTGCTCCATTAGAATAACCTTCCTTTTCCATTATTTGGCACTATGTTGGTCTTTTTATGTGCAAGCTTTTCCTGCAGAAATTTCGTGTTGCCTCACCCCCAAATGACAAACTGGTGAAACTGCATTAGAAGAAGACACAATCCCTGGAATTTGGAAATGGCCACTAGTGACCTATCTGCTTATGTCTTTCTGTTAACAACTGTGTGTTGAAATCCTTTAAAGAACCGTTTTTAATCCAACAAACTATGTCTCCTGATAATTCCACGTAATGCTGTTCTTTAAATATCCTTCTTTTCCCAGGTCATCATTTCTGATCCTACTGTCTGCACCAAACAGTGGACTTGCCCTGTGTGGGTGCTTTCAGAAGTGCCTTTTTACTGTCTTAAACACCGTTAGTAGTCCTCGGTGTATTGGCTCCTCTGCTTCCTTAGAGTTTGCCTATGCTTCTTCATTTGTTTATCACTGATTTCTCCACGCTCTCCATTCTTCATAAATCTGCAAGTTTTTCTGAAGCTTCTGCTCTTTGTCTTCTCTGGGATGGTATTTTTCATGAGCGTAACTGTCTCTTGCAGTTTTGGAAAAGCCTTTTGGCGTGCAGTACATTCTTTTTAAACAATTCTCTGTTTTGTTTCACGCCTCTCACTCTTCTCTTTCTAGACCCATATGCCAGCAATTGTGCAAACAGAATGTAAACACCAGGCAGTAATGTATATACTGATTTTAAAACAGTCAGTGGGACTAGATCTTGATCATCGATACACAAGTTGCTTGTAGCTTTTAGGTGATTAATTAACTTTCTTAACTCATTAAAATGAGATTCAACATTGACTTACTCCACGTAGGGTTTTAGAATTTTCTATTTTAAGAAATTGTCATCTTTTTAGGACACCAGGGAATTTTTTTTCTTTAGTCGGATGAGATTTTCGGCAAACATCCTCCAGGCTGTGTGCATCTGTGATGAGCCTGTTTTTCTTTCCACACATGAAGAACAGATGCGGACTTACCGGCTCACTCTAGTACTAGGATTTCAGGGCCTGTAAGAGATGTTCCAGTAACTCAGACTTTAGTTGGACTGCAGGTATAATCTGTAAGCATTCAAGGTCTTTGATTGAGTTGTCTGTAATCCCATGAGCATCTCTAATGTGAAGTAACACATCCTTCCCCTCCTCCCCCCCCTTCATGATACCCTTCCAGAGCAAGTTGTTACAGCGTTCATGTTCCAGCTATATTTCCCTTCCCACTAGTTTTCAATAGCTACAGCCTGTCATTATTTCCTCTGATGCATATGCATTTCCTCCTGTTCATTTGCTCGGCATCTAGTGCTTAATAGTTAGCCCTTCTAAAAATGTTTTTTTCTTGGACAAATTACAGATTTATGTTTGGACTGCTGCAAAGTAACGCAGCTTTGTCTGTGGAATGAAGCAAAAGGTGCAGGGATGCTTCAGCGCTCAGACTGTTCCTCCTGCCCACCTTTTCACTCCCTGCCAGAAGAAAGCTTGGAGGCACCCTTTCCAGCCTTCAGCGTCACCCCAGCCCTTTGAGTCAAGAAACTCAAACTGCACTCCTCCTCAGAAGATAGTTTTGCAGAATCATAGAATGGTTTAGGTTGGCAGGAACCTTAAAGATCATCGCGTTCCAACCCCCCCTGCCATGAGCAGGGACATCTTCCACTAGACCAGGTTGCTCAAAGCCCTGTCCAACCTGGCCTTGAACACTGCCAGGGAGGGGACAGCCACAGCTTCTCTGGGCAACCTGTGCCAGTGCCTCACCACCCTCACAGCAGAGAATTTTGTTGTTATATCTAATGTAAATCTACCCTCTTTCAGCTTGAAGCGATTGTCCCTTGTCCTATTGCTGCATGCCCGTGTAAAAAGTCCCTCCCCATCTTTCTTATAAGCCCCCTTTTAGTACTGAAAGGCCGCAGCAAGGTCTCCCCACCGCCTTCTCTCCTCCAGGCTGAACAATGGCAACTCTCCCAGCCTGTCCTCATAGCAGAGGTGCTCCAGCCCTTGGATCATTTTTGTGGCCTCCTCTGGACCCTCTCCAACAGGTCCATGTCTTTCCTGTGCTGAGGGCTCCAGGGCTGGATGCAGGACTCCAGGTGAGGTCTCACCAGAGCAGAGCTTAGCTTCTAAGCTGTTGAATCATTTGTGGCCGACCTTTTATCTGTTTTCCTGTGCTGTGTCTGCTTCCGCAGCTCGCTGTCAGGCTAGGCACTGCGAGGACTGCAGCATGTTTTCCCTGTGACAGATGCTCCAGGTTTGCCCACCACACCAGTATCTCCCTAGCTAACCAGCTGGCAGCATTTTGCCTTCTGTCACTCAGGGAAGTTGTAGACGTCTGGTTATTGCCTTCAGCTCCAGCCTTAAAGCCCAGAGCTCCTCAGAGGTGGCAGTTGGTATGAATGGGGTTTTCTTCTGCAGAACCCAAATCTGTATGCATGAATGTTTCTGACAGTGCTCTGCGTATTTGCTTCTGAGAGGCTGCAAATTGTGTGGCCCTCATGTTTATGCTGGTGGCCACTGGACTTTCTGTGGGCTAACTTCCAGTTTGGTCTTTTCCACCACCTTGTGCTTCGTGTTTATCATCGCCCACAGGTAACTCCTGAGCCTCAGGGAGCTCTCTGGGCAGAGATGTCAGTCGTTGCATGCTGTCCGGGGGTGATTCTGGGTGCTGCCTTTGCTCTTTCACATGACTTCATGGCCAGCAGCTGTGAATTGATGTGAAGTAATCCCAAATTCCACGTAATAATGGAGCAAAGAGTCCAAATAGTCCAGCTGTTCTTTCGAATGAGTACTGCTGGGCCAGTTGAATATTCAGTGGAAATGAAGGGACTTAGACCCAGATTTGGCCCACAGTGTTTAAGAAAACTCACTGATGAAATATGCAGCCCTGGTGGTTGGTCCATATTTTCCTGGGTAAGTCTTGAAGGGTAGTAAACTGGAGTGTTCGCTTAAGCAGAAGAGAAAGCTAAGATGCAGCAATGCTACATCACATTGCAAAGTGTATGAAGTTTCTTGGTAAATGTCTTCAGAATGACTTACTCTAAGGCACCTTTTATTTAGAAAAATAAAACAAAATAAACCAAAACATGTGTTTCCAAGGACTTCAAAAGTAACTGGACAAAAAAGTAAATAAAAACTTTAGAGAACTGTGATCTCATTACAGGTAGAGTGGATGGTGATTTGCAAGAGAGCAGGTGGAAAAATCTTACCAGAGATAATGAGGAAGCCACAGCCTGTTCAGTGATGGCTGAAATATCAGGTGCTATTTACATTAACCTAATATATGTTGGAGGGGGTAAGTTTTTTGGGTGGGTTTTTTGTTTTGTTTTAAGTCTCGAGATTGCACAATGTGGCCAGGAAGGAAGGAAGGCAGACAGAGAGAATGGGAGGAAAAGAGACAGAGAATGCATTTAGCATAAAAATCGCGTGCATGCATCAGCCTGCAAAACTGAAGAAAAAGCCGTGTGTAGTGTATCTAAGTGTGGCATTTGACATGAAGCACTTTATATCCAGTAGTACTTTTGAGAAAAGCAGCTGACCTCAGAGGATGCCGTTCTTGTTCATGAAAGGAAAAATGTCCCTTAGGCTGATTCCCTTGATATGAGAATAGGATGGAGGGTAGGTGGTGAAGGAGGAGTGCACCAAAGGATAGAATTAACATTTTAAGAGTTAGGAATATAGAGATGTAGCCTCTGGAGTTCATAGTGAATAAAAAAAAAAATATCAGGAAGCTTAGCATTTGCTGTAGATTCCAAATAATTAAAATTAGACACTTTTAGGCATCCCACAGTAAATATGTGAAGCAGCATATGGGTTGGAGATGGTGTCTGTGCTACAGTTGTATGGTACTCTACTCAAAATAAAACTGTTCCTCTTCATCAACGTAATGTTCAAAATTTCTCATGATTGAAGCACTTTGGGACAATATGTAAAACTGCAATTTACCTGACAGTTGCCGTGTCATGTCTCTGGCTCTGTGACTTCAGATACGATGCCAGAGCTATGCCAAAGGCCCAGTTCAGTAATTATATTTTCCACTTGGCTGGAATTGTGGCTTCTGGTCAGGAAAGTCTCCCTGAATGAGCACACAGAGCAGAGCCTGAGGGTGCTTGCGCTGAGTGCTTGGGGCTGGCTATAAATGTGTGGTGGGCAAGGGCAAGACTGCTAGTCAGACTGAAACCATTTCTCTTTCATTCTGCCTAAGAGGTGAACAGCAGTTCAGCCTTTTAATCCTTGGTCTTCAGTGTCTGGAGTACCTGTGGAAGCGTGCTAGCCATGCTTCAGACTAGGAAAGCCTCCGCAAGAGGGGTATCCAACTCTCTCTGTGCAGATTGACTGCGATTTAGAGACAGATCTAGGACCACATTTTCATTGTAAGATCTGCTGGAGAGAGAAATGGTATTCAAAATGTGACCTTTGCGAAGTATTTGAACTTCCAGTTGTTTTTTGTTCCATGCCTATTGTCCCAGTTCATATCCTGCAGCAGAGAATGTGCGATCCGATTTACGACCAGAGCAGTATCTGCTCTTGACGACAGCTGCAGAGGAAGCCCTTGTCAGCACCAGAATTAAAGCATAGGGCGCCTCTTCTTTAGCTCTTTGTGTTTTCATTTCTGACCCTGTGTTGTGACAAGCAACTCGAGATGGGAAAAAACTGTTTTGCTTGCCAAACAGCACCTCTCAAAAGATAGGTCCTACTTCAAGTCTCCTACCTCTTTTTTATGGGGGGGGGGGGGGGGGGAAGTGTCTGACTAACTCTTTTGAAATGTTTGGGACTAATGGGACCAGGTTCTTTTGTTTGTTTGATCGGTTTTGGAAGTTAGGGGTTTTTATTTTAGTAGGTAGCTATAAGAACTAGAATGTTTTTTTGGTGAAAACTGGAAGTTTTTGTGAACATGTAAGTTCAGTTGTTCATAAGATAAAAGGGTAGCACAGTTTTGTGGTAAAATTTGAGTTGTTGACATCCCTGTGGATCATCTGTTTTTCATCATTTGGAAGATTGTTAGAATTTGGCCTGAAAATGGAAGCATTAAGGTATAAATCACTGAAATGCTCTCTGTGGCTTACAGAAAACTCTAGGAGGGAAAAATAAACATTTGTAAGGAATCCAGTGAAATTAGCTTGCTTATACTGCACTGTTTATTTTGAAAAGATTTTTCAGTGAAGGGAGAGATAATTTGGTGTTTACCACTTGCAGTGGTCTGTTTTGGAAGCCTGTAGGATTTTCCCATAGGGCTCGATCTTGTAAAAGATGTTTTCTTAACACTCGGTTAGGCTGATGTAAAGACTGAGCCTGGGGATTATGTTGATAGCAAGAGGACTGTTGTTTCTTCACAAGAAGTTTACCTTCTGTCTGTCATTTTATACCCCCTCATCTTTTCCGTTTTCAAGTGGGGGACAGGTCCGCCTCTGAATTTAATAAGAATCTGTAACTTTGTTCAGTCATCTGTACATCCAACACTTTTGAGAGAATTCAGATAGTTTGCTAGGCGTCAGTTCAGCAGAGGAGTTAAATGCATTTGTGACTTCAAGGCGGTGAGTAGATGCGATGGATAGAGTTCTCATCCCGTTGAAATCAATAAGCTAATTACTTCAGTGGGGATTTCATGCGCTGGTTCTAATGGGACAAGTTGTAAGCTCAAGTGCCTTGATGAATCCAAGTGTTAGAATAAAAAATTTTTTTCTTTTTTTTTTTTTTTTATTCACCGTGGTACCTTCCACATTCACAGCCGCTTCGTGCTCCCTTGCTCCTAGTTCAAGCGCTGCTTGATAAGGTGTGTCGCTGCTGTGGGGGGTCAGGAGATACACAGGACAAATCCCAACACATCCACTCCCCGCACAAGCCCCCAGCATTTCTCCAGTGCATCCATACCTCCCCTACTCCCAGCTGGAGAATTTCTGTTTTGTTGGCTAATTCCGAGATTTCACAGAGCTCGTGGGAATCTCAAAGGATTAGTCTGTTGCATTTTGTACTGGTCACTCTGTAGTAAGTAATATCGTGCCAGCTCAGAGCAGGGTTATTAATGAAGATACTTCTGGGTCAAAAGCTGTGCAAGAGGGCCATTTGGTGCTGCACACAAGGTAATTGCAGCCAATCCAAATAAAGCCTGTAGCACTAATTCAATATTTGAAGCATATTGTCCTAGAAAGATAAACTCTCATTCTAATCTTAATGCGCCTCTTTAAGGGACAGAAACGAAGTTTGGCGTATATAAGTGAGTTATTAAAAATTAAAGGAAATGAACTATTAATTCACAGGGCAGCCACAAGTTCCTTTGAGATTTATAACCACAACTAGACAGAAATTCCACAGTTAACATAATCTTTAGAAATTCAATGATTTTTCTCCATTTAAAAAGGAAAAAAGTTGTGACGTTTACTTTCGGAATCGCTTTCGCTATCATAAACCCCTCCCCCCCCCGAATTATTTTTGTAAAATACAGTGTTTCTCCTGGGACTCTACTCCATACGTAACTGTTCAGTGTGGGATGGAGAGGCACTAATACCACAGGCTGGGCAGGCAGGTTTCGTCATCGTGTCTCCCTCTGTTGGCTCATCCTCATAGAGAAGAGATTTTTACTGCTGTCATTAAATGGAGTTATTCCTTTTGCTCACAAGGGAGGCTTGGTTTAGTGCTGAATGTTCCGGCTTCTCTCTCTCTTAACTGGGGCCCATGGTACAGTTTGTCACAAGCACAAGAGGTACTAAGGATATGCAGCTCTTCTTGGAACATCTGTTCATCAGCTGAGACACAGTGAGCCTTACTTTTAGGTGCCTTGTGGACTTGCTGCGCTGCCGTTGAAGCGTAAAGGGACTGTGCAAACTGTCTCTACTCCAGTCCTTCATACAGTCCGTGGTCAGGGTGACCGAGTGAAGGTGTAATTAGGGTACTGCTGCCCTGTAGCTGTTTCCAGCTGCTGAGCAGCCCATAGGGCCCCAGTGTTAGTAACTGCGGATAACGTGTGAAATGCAGTCCCGAATGGCTGTGCTTATGCTGACACATTAACTGCAGTTCTGGTCTCTGATACTCTGTAGTGCTTATTCCTGTTGTGCCCATGCCTTTGACTTTTCCCTTCCGACAGCAGGGTAAGAGAGGGCCTGGACAGAAGCAGTGCCCCTTCTGTTCCTTCCCTTCCTCCCCTCCCCTTTCCACTGGTGCTCCCTCCTCCTCCTCGGCAAAGGGAACAGAATAGGAGTAATCATTTGGGACAGGAGGGAAGCAATTAGCCTTGGAGGGTGGCACGTCCCACCATGGAGGGGGAGGCTCCAGCTTCACCGGTGGATGCTTTGCACTGCAGAGGAGCAGTCTGCAACCCTCTGGGTAAGGGAACGTAAACTGGGGAGGACAGGGAGGTTGTCAGGGAGAGGGCAGGAGATTCCAGCTGCTGTCTGTTATCTTTCCTATGTGATGCGTGTATGTAGATGCGTGTGTATGTATGCATGCAGTTACAGTCTTACAATGTTTTTTCTTCTGAAATACTACTTTGCCGTTTTCCTACAACACAAAAACCATCTCGAGTCGCATCTGGCGTTAGGATCCTGTTCTGGCCTCTGTACTGTTGAAGCACCGCGTTCGTTCGTGGCTCCGTGGAGCCCACGAGGGCCCCTTGCCGGGAGCGCTCCAGGCCGGCCGGCCTCTGCGACTTCGGCTCCGGTGGTGAACAGGGAGGGTGGAGGAGCATTGCGGAGTGTTTGCTTTCGTATCGTGATGCCGCTGCGATAGACCTGCAAGTGTGCAGAAACAGAGAAAAAAATATTCTGATATCAGACTGAGGAGATTTCAGAAGTGGAAGACAAGCATTGGAAAGACCTAAAATGAATTACTTATGCATAAGTGGCACTTATAATATGATGATGTTTAAATGATACATGACAGCAGCTCTTAATTCTTTTGTTTGGCTCAAATCCTGAAAGTCCCTGAGCTTTTGGGCCCCTCCTCATCTGCTGCTTTGGAAATGTAAACCAAGAGGAGAGAAAATAAGCAGCCAGCATAAATTTAGCACTTAACTTTTCATTGTTGAGACTGAAGCGATTCTAATGTTTTGTACAAGACCTTGTTGAGATACATCTCTTGGAATCTTTGAGGTTCTTCTGGAAGAGTAACAAGAATTTTGTTAGTGTGATATTTTATATAAAGAGTACAGCTTGTTTGTAATCATCTTTACTTTCCACTTGCATAGCGTATTATCTTCCAACGTTTTTCAGACACTTAAGATTGTCATTCGTTTCAGTCTTCAGTTCACAATATCCCGTCTGGCAAGGCTACAGTGTCTGGGCATCATTGCCTGTCTGCCATCCAGGTAGCATGTCCTGCTGCTGGTGGTGGCTCCTCACTTCTAAGAGCACTATAAGCTACCACAAATGAAGATGAATTATTTGGGTTACGGGCAGAATTTTGATTACTTGGAGGCAAAGTTTTATGTCTGAATATAGATGTTGAATATACCATGGATAAGCATATTCATGTGAAAAGCTCTTGGGGTGGAGAATGGCCGTACATGTGAGGAGTCCTTGTGTGCCATGTCCAGCACAAAAGTGTTCTGAGCTGTGAGCGAGAAGCCTTGGTGTTAATCTAATCTAAGTCATTAGTAACCTTCCCCCAAAACTCTTCTGTCAGAGCATCTCATGTGCAAACGTTGCGTTCTTCTATGACAACAGTTATTTTTGTCTGCCTTTCTTTTTGCTGACATCTCTGTTCTGGGGCACAGCTTCTCACGCGCTACAGTGCTTGCTGTGCTGCGTGGTCCTATCCCTAAAGACCTCGGTGAGGCTGTGTCCGATGACAGCTAATATATTTACATGGCTGAAAGCTAATATTGTTTGTTCAGTCTGTGGCAGTAACCCTGTGTTTGGCTTGGAAATAGATGGCCTATTTACATAAACCGAAAATATGAAAATGGATGACAGGATCACCAATCTGCTTACCTCACATTTCTTTCCTCCAGTGGCTCCTTTTGCAGGGATAGTTTGGTATTAAATTCCAGTGGAGAGCAAAAGGATAGAGCTTCAAGGGAACAGGGGATGGATGAAAAGTTATGGCCCTCATTCTCTGTTTCCAGCATTTGAAATTGTCTTAAGTAAAGCACAATACGTCTTTGTTCCTGAGCCTTCGCGACTGTTGAATGAAACTTAATGATTGAATTAGCATATTTCCACAAATGTAATAAAATGTCATCTTGACAATAATGCTTTCAAAATTGCTATATGACAGGGGTGCTGTAAACATGGTGGCATGTCTGCTGTATGTTTTGAATAATACGCTACATTAAGATAATGTGCTGAGATTAGGAGGGGAGCTGTGGTGTTTAACATCTGCATTCGGTAAGCTTACGCTGTCTCTGTCTTCTAATGTAATTTATTTTGCATTGAAATTCCATATTCTCCTTCAGGAGAGGAAATCTTTCCTGCTTGCTCCTCAGGCTCCTCCCCAGTCATCCTTCCTTCTGAAGTAGGTGTGTGAGGAGAGGCGATCAGCTCCTGAAATGGCCTCTGGCACGGCTGCCTGTGCTGGCAGGGGATGGGTTTGATGGCCTAGGAAGGTCCTTCCACCTTAGCCACAGAAGTAAGAATTTGTTCCGTTTTGGGCCTGGGCTGATCAAACCTTCTGAAGCTCTTGGCAAACTGGTAGGTGCGGGGTCTCTCTTCTGTAATCCTGTGCAGTCACAGGCTGACAGCAGCTGCTTACGAGCCGAGCTCCAGGCTGGCATCCGCGCAGCAGACGGCGACCAGCGTTGTTTTTCCAGCGGGGACAGGCACCTCTGCATGCCGGCTGGCTGGTGCACCGCTAGGGAAACAGCCCTGCTTGACGTCATCCCAGTTTGGCAAGTTATAGAGCAGCTTTGGGTTTTTGAGGCATACATGCCTGTTTAAAGGAAGGAGGGTCTTTTTTTACCTCCGGCAAAGGAGAGGTTTTGTTGTGCGTGTCTGTGACCGGTTCCCCAGGGAGATGCCCCAGTGGGCACCTGCAGAGCCCTGCAATCCCCCTCGAAGGGCTGGGAAGCCTTGTCGGGGGATCCCGCTTGGGCGAGTGGGTGGTGGGAAGCTGTGGGGACGCTGCTGTGATCACCAGCCCAGGGCTTGTGCCGAGTCGGATATTTTTAGGAGTCTAGTAGAATAACGCCCGTAGTTGATCTCCTTGTCACTTGAAATCTGACAGGTACAGGTACCGTCAGGGACCTTTGAGACAGTGTCAGTTAAGTTTCTGTATACTTCTGGTTTCTTTTCCTTCTAGAGATTTGTTGTCATCGCAGAGCTACATGCAATCCCAAATTACCCCAGCAACCTGCAGCGACTGGGTTATACTTTTGTTAAAGGCTGACTCATCTCTTCCATGAATAAGTTGTGTTACTTGGAAGTTTTTGGTGCTTAAAAGGTGAAGAGGTTACTTCCGGGGCATAAGGCTTGCTGATTCGTCCAGGAAATCACCAGGACTCCTTCTGAGGAGCTTCCAGCTGCCCAGACTGCATGGGGGAGAGCAGGGCTGTATTGAAGATGGAAAACTGCTGCTTGGTACTCTCTTTCCATGCCTTGTTTTATACCAGGGTTGAAAAGAGAGTTGTTCATGGCATTTGTGCTCCATAACTGAAGGAAAAGGACAGGATGCTATGACCTTGGTAGCTATGAGCTTTTGCCCCGAACATGTTTGCTGTCCCTGCTGCCTGTCATGGTGGATGCCTGCATTCCGTCCTCTCTGCCCTGCCTGTGGTGCTGCGCTCGGGGAGGGCACGGTTTCGGGTGCGGTGGTCCAGCCAGGAGCTCAGCCTTCACCTGGCGAGAAGGGGTGGCCGGAGGGGCCGCCAGGGGAGGCTGGGACCTTGGCAGGGAGGGCGCGGAGGCCTCGGGGCGGTGAGGACGTGCTCTCGCTGTGCTGGTGCCCACTTGCACCCTCCCAGTAGGGTCCCAAGGCCACCCCATCGGGGTACAGCCCTTGCGCTGATGGAGGATGCAGTGCCTCTCTTAGCTGACACAAAAGCGATTACTGCTGTGTGAGACCGGTAACTGGAAAGCAAGTTACCAGGTAGCAGCCATTCTTTAAATCTGAAGGAGCTATGCCTCGAGTGAGGATTTTCACTTTGGCTTCGTTACGTGTCACTAATTTAATGTATGTTGCAGTTGCAGGGCTTTGTAATGAGATGCTGTTGTTTTTCCGGGCTGAATACTTGCTGTGCTCACAGAAAACACTGGATGTGTGGGTATGTGAAACAAATCAGCTGACTTATTACTGTTATCTGTCACTTGCATTGAGTGGTTTTAATAACTGCCAGGACTAACAGCTCCATCGTAACCACCAGTAGCATTGCTGTAGCTGTTGCTATATTTTTATCAGTCTTTATTTTTTTTTTTCAGCTTGTGTCAGGAGACACAAACTGTCAAATTAACTGGGCAAAATCATCAAGTCACTCGATTTATGCTGACATGCACTGGCTGAAAATACGGTCCAGCATGAGAAGAGCTATGAGATTTTCCTCCAAAACTGGCAAACAAAATCTTCTGGGCTGTCTCTGGCCCATCCAGAAGAGTGTTGTAGTGGCTCTGCCACCGTAAGGATTCCCTGTGCTCCACTGGCCATGCTAAGGTGTCGGAAGTACCTTTTTCTTTGGCATTGTCAACAAAATCCTTATATTGGCTTCACAAGAGCAACACGAACCTTTGTATCCAGGTGTCTGTGCCGTAAAACAGGGTTTTTTTCCCTGTGAATTCAGATCTTCAGCCTTGGGTTTTGTGCTCTGACCTAGTTAAGAAGTTGCTTGAGGCTAAACTTCAGACTGGTCCCTGTTTTGCAGCCAAGTGTTTCCAATCCTGTTTTATTCTTGCAGTTTTTAGCTGCTTCTTCCTTAGAAAATAGCCATCTGATTTTACTTGTTGCCTCTGTCCCACCTGCCTGGCCTGCTGGCGGGCTGGGAGAGCTCTCACAGCGACTGCACCAGCACAAAGGCCTCGGCCCCTCACCTGGTATTTGCTTTTCTGCTGTAGCGGTTTCGAACAGGCCCAGGAGCCAAAATAACACCAGCTTGCAGGACCGTGAGGGTTCAGAGTAAAAAGCTCTCCTTTCCATTCCTCAGACAGGCCCAGCGTCGTCGCTGCGGTTCCCCGGGGGCACGATGCTGTGCCCCTCGCGCTGTAGGTATGCGGGTGGGCACGGAGCAGCTGTCCTGCGGCAGGTCAGGCTGCAGCCCCTGCGTGGCAGCTGTCGCTGCCTCCAGCCAGGGAGCCGAGCTGCAGGCAGGACGTCTCTTTGGAGGGCATCACGCATGGCAGCGGCGTTACTGCTCGGCACCAGGTGCCTGCTGCGGCTTCTCCCGGGCTGGGAGACCCGTCCTCCCCAAAGGTGTGTGTCCCAGAGCTGTCCATGCCCGTGAGCGGGATCCCAGACCTGTTCTCTGTGCCGTGTGCCATGGAAGCGCTTGCAAGGGACAAGACGGTGACCTTCCACGGGATGCCGCCATTGTGTGACTACTCCTTCTTTAAGAAGTTAAAAGGATTAAGAACTGGCTGACATCAAAAAGTGAAGGCAGCAAAGAATTGTCATGTAATGAAGGTTGTTTGCAGCGAGGTTCTTTGGGGATTAGCACTAGCACTGAAAATTTTCCAGTGCCACTCAGGACCTAGCATGTAAATGCAAAATCCCTGGTTGTAAATGTGCATGTGTGAGAAAGATACATTTTGAATGCACGCACTTTAGGAGTTCTCAGAGGGCAGGTTTAAGGGTGTTTCTGTGACCTTAGTTTGTTCCTATTTTGTTTGCCTTGTGCTGCAGCCTTCATTTACATGGTTTTCACAGTCTAGTGGGATTGTACTATTCATATGTGTCTTCCACAGAGAGGTTTTCAATGCGTAAGGGCATGTACATCTCCATACAGATTTAAACATGGCCGCTTACCGCATATTGCATGCAGTAGTGGAAAAGATCCCATCTCTGATCTTGACGTGGGTGGTTTCAGACCTGTAGGTCGCTTGGGCCTTTGATGGCCGAAATTCTTCACCAGCTCCTATGAAATAAATATGTTGCTGGCCTCATTCCGGCTGCTACTGAATATGACCAAAATTCATCATAGCTGATGCCAAGCGAAATGTTAGTTGGATAGCTCAAACCTGAAGCAGAAGGGCAGGAGGAGAACTGAGCGTGCACTCTCCTTGGGGAGGCAGTACCCCCTGGCCAGGGTGAACAAGTAGCCAAGCAGTGCAGGGATGCTTTTCTCTTGTTTTCTGTGGCATAACTTCTGAACACAAACAAGATGTTCCCTCCTGTGATGTTAGCACATTAAGGAAAGGCAATAAAAATTTCAGCGTTCTAATTAAGTGTCATTTTTATTGTGGCGTTTCAGGAATTCAGTGACAAAACAATGAGAAATGATCCATGCAACCTAATTAAAAACATAACAAAGTGTTTTCCAGCCTCTATGACCAAAAGTGTTTAGGGTTCCCAGGATCCCATTTTCACGTGTCCAGCAAGAGGCTTGCTTCCAGAGGAAAGGCTCTGAGAGGCCTCAGAAGACTCAGACTTTCTGCAGGTGGTCTGCTGCGGAGTCACCTCTGGCTTTTGGGACACTTGCTTTCCGTGACCAAAATTTTACCCCCTCTACTGGAAAACTGGATGTCTTTCTGTATGCTGACTTCAGTGCACTTATTTCCTGACTTTTCAGTCTCGGCGCCATGGCTCTTTCCTCTCCCTTTAAAAAAAAAGAACCCCCCCCCACCACCACCACCTCAAAATGCCCTTGCGCTCTCTGCTTGCTGAATTACTCTGATTCTTGATCCTTCCACACTTTCCACTAACATTGTGACATTAATTCTGCTAAACCATGAAATATAATAAATAAACTCTGATCAAATGTGACTGCGTTCCTATTTCTGAAAGCTGTCCAAGATGGTGAATTAAATGAGGGAGGGAAGGGGAGGTTGGACTATACTGTGATCTCTGATAGTTCAACATAGGTTGAAAACTCCTTTGAATTAGTGCCATCAGATGTAATACAACATACCTAGAGTTTCAGGGCATCCACTCAAATAAAGGTCAACAGGAGAGTGAGAATAAGATCTCTCCTGTTTCAAGTAGATTTCTGTAACAATATATTCAGTCTCTTAAGCTACTTAGCATATTTTTCATAGCAGTGTTATATTTAAGCTATGAAACATGATTTTTGTAGTTGTATTTTTGGGAAGATATTTTCAAAACTGCCTTTTTAAAAACAAAATTTAAAATCTGTCTTTATGTGTCTGTCTCAGGCTTAATTTCTGCAGTCTGAAAACAGATCTCTAATGGTCATGAAAATGCCAACTTGATTTATCTTGAAGTCAATGGGAATTTTGTTGAGGCTGTAGAACTGGACTGGTAATAAACACCTCTGGTCCACATGCGCAGCGACGGCTGATGCATGGTTCATGTGTGCCATTTTAATCTCTCAGATAAAATAGATGGAAATGCTGGTTGGAGACCCATCATCACCACAATGCATTCTTAGCATGGTATCTTTGTAGCATTCTTCCATCTGTTTGTGAACAAGGATGTCGTACTATACAACTTCCTACTGTAAATGTGCTCTAGAAATTTGTCCAGAGACTTGTCTGCAGACGGGGGCTACCTTCCCCGTGGTTTACTGCGCAGACCTGGCAACTTTAAAAAGACATTGCCTTGATTTAAAGCCTCTCCCACCCAAAGTCAGGGTGATTTTACTGTTTTGCTTCTTTTTAAATTCTCAAAGTGTTTGATTATTCCCTGGCAAATCAGTTGTTGCCTGCATCTTGCCATTTAATAGCTCCGTACGAGTTTCTGAAACCGTTGTGTTTAGTGGGAGCCAGAGTAGTTTTATGCACTTGGTTTGTAACCTGCGTCCCAGTTCAGCTCCCAGGGCATCAGCAGAAAGTTTTACGCTGTATTTCATGGGCTGTAGTAGAGGAGATTGGAGGGCTGTCACCTTTTTAGTGGTAACCTGTCCTCTCCTCCACCTGGGCAGAAATGGCATTTGCTCTTCGGTCCTACTGCTGGGTCAACCAGTCAGCATCATGACTGGCACTGGTTATGGTGGCTTAATAGCCAGTTATGGTTATTGGGAGCTGGACGTCAGTTCAAAAAGTGGACTGAAGTTATCAAATCATTTTGCTGCTGATCTTATAGCGGTATTTCTGAACTGATCACATGGATATAAATGTTTTATATACAGTTCTCCTGGATGACTCAAGCTCTCGAGCAGCACATTTAAAAATCAGTGTAATCTCCATCTAGCACCTGAAGCGGAGTCGTATACTGAACACAAGACTGCAGAGTTTGTCTCCAAGAGAGGTGCTTTGATGTAAAGCTGATATATTTTGAATGTATTTGCTTAATGCCAGGAACCAGGACAGTGAATATTGCAATGCGTAGTCCACGTCTGGCAGTTTCCAGTGAATTGATTATATTGCCACGAAGAAGGCAGCGTGTAACAGAGACAACGTCTGCAAAAACAGTTAATGTGCTGTCAGCTTTAGGGCGCCATTTAAAAGGCAGGGTGATAATGGAAGCACATCACGTTCTCAGACATGAATATCTACTGCCCTGCTCTGCAGGTCATACTGTAACTGCTGTCTAAATTTAAATAGGTACTTACTGTGTGCGTCTGCACCAGGTGGCGTAGGCTTAGCACAGCCTGTGCTGCACTGAGTGAAATGGAGCCTTTTTTGTTGTCGATGATAAGGATATGTCCAGTGAGATAGGAACAGATTAAGTACAGATTTTTGTTGCCCATATAGTACCTTTCACTGCAGTATCTGTCAGTCAAGCAGATGATGCTCTGTGGGAATGAATGACCAAAGGGGAGTCATGACCCCAGGTGGGAAAAAAGTTACCAACTTGAGCAAGTGCTTGATTTTCTGGAAATTCCTTATACCGAGATAAGTTGTTGTAGCCAGACCGGCTACCTTTAATAAAGTCAAAGCATAATCTTTTTAGCAACTCACTGTGGTACTCTCCTATTATCACTTTATTAAGGGGATGCCAATGTCTTCCTGCAATTTATAATTCCACAGATAATCCAAGTTAGAGCTAATTTTGAGTGTTCTGTCACTGGACTTAAGCTTTTTTTTGTCGTCTGCTTAAACCAGGAAGCTTAGGAATTGCCCGTTGCTTCTGAAAGCTGTGCTCCCCGTAGCTGGCAGAGGCTGAGTGGCATGCTTGGGCACTCAGCTCCACGCATGTCTCTTGGCTCCCTGGGCTGGAGTCAGAGTGGTCCTGGCATTTACAAGGATCTCTGCACACACAGCGCCTCCGTGGAAGCCTATTTGTAGTGCAGCCTGGAAGGAAATACAAATTACAGTAAACACTAGCAGGTGACAGAGATAGGACATGTTTTAGGGCTGAGTGGAAGACAGGTCAGTTAACCTTGTTTTGCCAAATAGGAAATACAAAAAAATTGTATGAAAACAGTCCATGTTTTGTGAAAAATAAAAGTAATTAGTTATTCTGTAATCAAATTACTTCAGAAACGCTAGGTGGTAACAACTGCTGTATTCCTGCTTGCGAGGTGCTACGCATCTGGAATTATTTTCCTCATCTTTCAAAGGAAATAAAATTGGGTTTGTTCTCCTGAGAGTCAATTAGTTCTCTGCTGGTAAATATTTCTAAAACCGTAGGTAAAAAAAGAGTAAAGCTTCATCAGTACTACAGAGAACAGGTCAGTTGTGTAACCGCTTCTGCAGAATTCGTTAGCAGAGTAACCCGTCAAAGCAGAGCGTTAATTTGCAGAGATTTGTGCTCCTCAGCCCCAAGTCCTCCAAGCTGTAAGGCTGCTGCACTCGCTGAGGACCTCGGTGCCCACAGGGGACCAATTTACCTGCAGCTTTTTTGAAGTCCAACTTTCCAGCTGAAATAGGAGTTATGTTTTACAGGTCTAATCTGGTAGAGCGAGGGAATCTACCTGTCAGTGGCTTTTTCCACCAACTGCTTTGTATTATGGGAATACTGGTTTGGCCATTAAGTTGTCAGATTTGCCACCATCAGTCCCCTATGGCTTTCCAAGGACCAATTTTGTGACAGCATGTCACTCTAGACTGTGACCACCATTTTGATTTCAGAATGCAAACTGCTGCCAGGGGAAAGAATTATGATACAAATGCTGTTATTTTTTGTTTTCTACAAAAAAAAAGTACAGCAGGGTATTGAGAGCTAATGTAGAAAAAAGCAAAATGAGGCCTAAGATATGAAAATACCTGCTTAGTCTAAGTTCAGTTTTGAAGAGAAATTGGTTACAAGGTGAAATCTTGGCTCCTTTTGTATGGATGAGGAATGGGGACTGGGCTATTAAACCCAGGATGTCAAACAAGTTGCAGATTCTTACAAGTTGCACTCATACATTAAAAAAAAAAAATCATTACACTTTTTAAAGAAGGGGCCTGCCCCTCTACTCTAGCTGATAAATATTTCATGCTGAAATAATGCATAAGGTAGCAGAGCTCACACCACGCTGCAGGGCTGAAATCGCTCTTTTCAGATTCTGATTGAAGCAGGTCACTGGGGAGCTGCGCGTGTGCTGGAGGCAGCGGACCCAAATCTGCCACTGCAGGCTTTGCGGCTCAGCAGAAGCGCATGAGGGAAAGCGTTTGGCTCGCAGGGACTGAGCGCGGTCTGTGCTGCTCGCTCTCTGGGTTGGTACAGAGGTTGAGCTTTAAAGAAAACAGGGAAAATAAGTAATGTGTCTAGCGCTATTCTGTAGTGCAATTACAAGTGCATTGCCTTTTTCAGCGGGTAGTGCATGAGTGAAATCAGTGCGTGACTCATTAAGCTGCCTTTTTTCCACTTCTTTTTTCTTTTTTCTTTTCTGGCCCAGAGGTTCAGATTTTGGGCTGCTGGTGGTTAAGCAGGGTAGTTAAAGAGTTAGTCTCAGGAGACAGTTACGACTTTTTTTTGCGGCTTTGGAGGGGAAAGGTGGATTCCCTGAGCGTCAGGTTGGGAGCGCTTCATGGAAGTGGGCTTTGGCTGCAGCAGCGTGTGGCGGTGGGAACCCCGGGCCGGTGGGCTGCCCGCACCCCGAGGATCGAGTGGAGGCCGTGAGCCCAACAGCCGGCTCTCCCTGCGCAGAGCTGCCGCTGGGAAGCCTCAGCAGAGAGGCAGAATCAAGTTCTGGGGATGCCGAGCAAGGAACGCGTGAATGTCCATCACAGCTCATTGTTTATCGTGGAAATGAGGTGTGCAGGGCAGACTATATAGTGTGATTTAGTACTGTTTGTATTGCCAAAGTCAGCTCATTTTAGCTACATAAACCACTTAATTTCCTGTGCTCCATCTCTCCTAAGACTCAATTTTGTCATGAGACCCACAGAATATGGGGATTCCTGGAGGTCGTATGTTTCTAGTTATCTGAAGGGGAAAATGTAAAAGAACTGGTGTCGAAATAAGCAAACTGTCAATTAAAATATTATATGCTTCCTCTTCTGAATCACTAGTAATTTGCATGATCTGATGAGAACTACTGGGAAGAAGCCCTTGGAGAAATACTACAAAATGCCCAGGTGATTTGCATATTTAAACAATTTATTCACCAAGCTGTTAAATCTTAAACGATCTGTTGAAGAAGAAAATATAAATCACCCAATATTTTAGTAGAAATGAGATTTCTTCGTCGAAAGATGAAACTTAATTGTACATTGTGCTGCCATTAGCAGGATTTTTTATCCTGTTAAACCTTTGTAAGGTCATTTACTAATTGTTTTACGAAGCCAGTGGTTTGTTGGGGATTATCTGCATCATCTCTGTTTCTGATGCGTGGGAGAGAAACGCATGTTCTGGTCAGACTGTATTTTTTGTGGTTCATCAGAATTATCTCACCTAACACTGGGAATTCCTTCCTCTGGGTTCATTTTGTGAAAGTATCGAGGAGAGAATTCAGGTTGAAGTGCTGGATTAGGACTAGTGAAAGTCCCAGGTAAACTCCTGGCTCTGTCACTGACGTCCTGGGCAGCCTTGGGCAAACTGTCACCAGCTCGGCCTGTAAACGCATTGAAGGAATCAAGTGTTCCCAAGTCTGTGAGCATGTGTGTACAGTCTTTTTTATTTCTTTTTTTCCTGACTGAGTAGGTTCGTAGTCTTGCTTGAAACCCTGTGGTACTGTTAGTCATAATAAAGAATATTCCCTGTTTACTGGATGCATTTTGACAGAATTTAAGAGTGAAATTAAATCTGAATTACCTCCACATTTTATACTGCCTGCAATCCCAAAGCTGCTGGGAACCAGATACTGCTTTACAGCTCCTTTTCGAAGTAGCAGAAAATAATTTCTCCCCCCCACTCCCAGTTTGCAGTGAGGCACCATGAGATGCAGCGAGTTGTCTAAACATTTTAAATGAGCAAGGGTTGGAATTATATCAGCACTCACAACCCATTTCTTCTGATATCCAGTCCCTTGCTCCACTAACTGCATCTTTATGCAAATCTTTACCAGATGCAGGTTGTCAGGGCCTGGCACAGCTAAAGGACTTGGTCCCTGATCTTACCCTGCAGGCAGTTGGCCCTGAAGTTGGAATCTGGTTTCTTTAAAGTCGTTTTCGTTGTTTGAAAAGGCCATTCTAGCTGCTGACATGGGAGACTTAGAAACTGGTTGGCAAATTTGGATGCAGAAAACAGGCTCTGGTTAAAATCCAAGTGCATGTGTGATACCAATTGTTTTTAACTTTACTGTAATCAACTCGTTTCTTATGGATAATTAAGTACTTGGAATTCTTTTGTCTTGCATTAGCTGTTTCAAACATCAGGATCAGGGTGGTGGTTGTTTTTCTCTTAAATGTAACCTCATAATTAGATTAACAAGTGAAAATACTGACAGGCTGGCAAGGAAGAGTTATGAAATGTGAAACTTTAGTGACGGGAAAAGGATAGCACGGGTTCTGCTACCTCAGCAGCCTGAATTGTGCCAACATCTCTTGTGTTTCGGCGGTGGGTTGTCCTTGGATGGCTGCCAGACGCCCACCCAGCCGCTCTCTCACTCCCTCTCTTCAACAGGTGAACAGGTAGAAGAAAATAAGATGAAAAAGCTCATGGGTGAGGACAGGAAGATCGCTTGCCAAGTACTGTCATGGGCAAAACAGACTTGGCCTGGCAAAAATTAATTTAATTTGTTGGCAGTTAGAATAGATTTGGATGGTGACAAACAAGGACAAAAACTAAACAACCTTACCCCAGCTTTCCCCGGGCTCAATTTTAATCCTTCATCCCCAGCTCCTCTGCCTCCCCACCCCACGTGGCACAGGGGGATGGGGAATGAAGGTTGCAGTCTGTTCATAACAGCTTCTCTCTTCTGCTCCTTCCTCCTCACAATTTTCCCTTCCTCCAGCGTGGGTTCTTCATGGGCTGTGGTCCTTCAGGATAAACCTGCTCCAGTGCAGGCTCCTCCATGGGCTGCAGGGAGACTGCCTACTCCAGCGTGGTCTCTCCGGGGCGCTGCAGGGGATCCCTGCCAGGGTTCCTGGAGCACCTTCTCCCTCCTCCCGCTCTCCCCTTGGGGCTCGCAGAGCTGTTCCTCACACTGCTCCCCTCACCCCTTGCTGCCGGGCAGCATTTTGCCCTTCCTTATCCAGACTCCCCCCAGGCGCCACCATTTAGGATCTAAATTGGTTTAGGTCCTCAAAATAAACCCTGCAGAGATAATGCAGCCTACCTTCTCCAGCTTGGGAAGGCTGGGCTTTCAGGGGTTAGCAGTGCCTGGATCTTGATCCCTTGTGTAGCAACGAGCTTGGTGGTGGCGTCCTTTGAAGCATGAGCATCCCTGGTGTGAACATGTGCCGGTGGGAAGCAGTGCTGTGAACGCTGTGAACTGAGCTGTCACTCTGTGTGTTTGGGGGTGCCCTGACCCAGACAGAGACCTCCAAAGTCAATGCTGTCAGCTTGGAGACAGCCATGCTGCTCCATGGTGGTTGATCACAGAATCACAGAATAGTAGGGGTTGGAAGGGACCTCTGTGGGTCATCTAGTCCAACCCCCCTGCCGAAGCAGGGTCACCTACAGCAGGCTGCACAGGATCTTGTCCAGGCGG
>Ga0065711_1033838_pt1 | contig 24751 bp, 12 predicted proteins | sample Hoacrofraction12_FD_59098 | JGI IMG/M metagenome (GOLD analysis project Ga0065711, IMG submission 59098) | Hoatzin crop microbial communities from Cojedes, Venezuela - Epithelial fraction 12 v2 (version 2) | ecosystem: Host-associated > Birds > Digestive system > Esophagus > Crop | place...
AATGGATTTTGGGGTTTGGCTGGGTTTTTTCCTTCCTGGTGTTGCTGTGCAGTTGTTCATTTTTGTTTGTACCGCTGAATTACCGCAAAGGAGAAAGAACATACTACAGAAGAACTTTGAGTGGAAATGGGCTTTTCTGTTGCAGCTGTGCCAAGACAACAGCTCTCTTTACAAGCGAGTTCTTGCCTTTCTTACAGGGCTACCAGCCTCAAGCTGGCACCTCCTATGGCCAGGTAACCATCAGTCAGTCACTCGTCACTGTACAACATGTATGTGATGTTCCCATATACGTATTGAGAATTCTCTTGTTTGTTTCTTGAAGTAATATAGTAAGTTCTCATTATAAGTAAGATTTGTGAACTTTTTTTCATGTCAGTCTGGGAACAACAGGCTCATTGAAGCAGCTCTTTCCCACACAGAAAGGTGATCATGTAGGTGCCAGCTTTTTGATGCTCTATAATATTCAACATACACAATACTTGACAAGAAAATTCACAGTAGGATGTAGTTGGTCTTCTACCTTTTAAGCAGTACAGGCAGCTAAAGCCCTTTAAATTTTATTTCTGTGTTTGAAAAGGAGAAAAGGAATATTTGGATTACTGAGCTGCTCTTTTTTGTTTTTCCAGCAGGGTGGATCTACTTCTTCAGGTGGCAGCAGTGGTTGTGGACAAGTCAGTCCTCTTTCTCCAAACTATCTGAAAACTAGACCCAGCTTTCTTTGTAGTAGTAACACATTTTTCAATTAGTTATGTAATGTTTGTTGGTTGGAGTCTTTTGCTTTCATTGTTACATGGAATTATCTAGCTCAGAGATCAAGAATAGCTGATACTGTTGGTCATTGTAACCAAAACGAAGTGCCTTCTCCTGTGTAGTGTTACACATAGACGGACAAGTAGTGATTCATCTGTCTACTCAGTAAACAGATCAAACCTCTGCTTGGGAATCATTTTTGGATGTTGCTCCATTTAGTTCATATAGAAAGTGACAGGATCAGAGTGTGGCTCCTGTGGAATGAGAATTAGATTAGTGGTTTTTATTCTGGATCCATTTCAACTTGTGTATGCCTACGATGGTGTGAATACCATGTCTTCAATTATGAGATCCTAGGTGAAAGGGTCATGAATGAGGCCATGATAGTAAACCTATGTTCAAATAAATACATTGGGGAAAGCAGTGAGGATGAAAGAGAAGTATAAATAGAGAAATTTTTAGCAGAAGTATTTAGCAGAAATATTAATATTGGTATGAGTTAAGTATGAATGGAAATGCATTTGAAAATATCATAAAAAGAAGTACAAGGACACAGTTAACAGCAATGAAACTGATAAAACCTGAAGAATGTGTTACTTCCACAAAAACTGTGTCACAGGTTGCCCTATCAACGGAAAATCTGTGCTCTAGTAATGGGAGAGTGACAACCAGGGTAGAATTCATTATGTGTACTGTTTCTCACTCTGTTATCCCAACAGGAAGACTGGCTGTAGCCAAAACATACCCAAAACAGGGAAATGAAAAGCACTGGGCAGCAGCCTTGCCTAAGATCTGTGATGGGTGAATCTATCAAGATTCTGAGGTAGATAATCACACAACTGTAGCTGTTGATTCCTAAAAGGACTGTCCAAAAAAACCCAGTTCATCTTTACCAGTCAAGAGGAACTAGGATCATACAGAGAGATATCAATTGCCAGCCTACCTCACTTTCCATGTGGCACCAAAGTAGTCCTGCGTTTGTCATCTGTGTGCACGCACCTTGGTGCTTGTTGGTATGGGAGTGAAAGAGGGTAAAGCCACAGACCTAAAGGGTTCAATACAATTAAACTCACCCTCAGTAAAGTTTTATGTTGAGTTTTGTTACATTAATTCTAACATAAGTAATTTTTAATAAAGCTAATTACTTTGCAAGAAAATGAAAATTTGGGCATTTACCTTTTGGTTTGTTTGTTTGTTTTTTAACAGGGTATTTCGTATGATAGCAATCCCTGCCACCAGGTAAATGTCCTTCCTTCTATGATTTTAAGATGCATCCAAAAGGAGTTTTGCCACTAATTAGTACCAACTTCAGATTCATAGAGTGCAAATCCACGTAATCTTACCAATTATGAGATTAGAACTCACTGCCTTCTTGTATACAGGAACTTGGGGTCTTTTTTCCCCCTTTTTCATAGCATTATGTCTGTAAAATATCTAGCTTTATATATGTATTATAAAATACATATATTGAAAATAATCCACAGCCAAATAATAAGTGTCTAAAGCATGCATAATTTTTGTCTAATTTACAGGATGGATCACAGGGTGGTCAGGTAAGTAGCTCTTTATTCTCCATTGGTAAAAGCTTTTTAAGCAGTTCTAATCCAGAGTATAGTTTTCTTGTTCGGGAGGGTATAGACTCTTACAGAGTCTTTCCAGCTCCAGCCCGTAACTCATTGTCTTCAAACATACTTTTTATCAGCCCTGAAATTCCACTTACATACAAAGAACTCAGCAACCTGATAAAGTTAGCTCTGTGGATTTTGATCAAATTCAGCTCTCCATCATTATAACTGTTGGTGTTTTGTTTTCACAGGGTGGATCATACTCCTCACAAACCTATGGTGGTAGCCAAGTACGTACCAATTAATATTTCCTCCCACTGAGGTTTTACTTCACACAGCTTCCATGATGGCTGAACAGTATCTGATCTGCAATATTGTAATATTAATTCTAATTTGTTTTTGGTGGTGTTAGCAGAGTGGATCGTCATCTTCAAAAAATTATGGTAGCAATCAGGTAGGTAGACCTTGATTTTCTCCTGGTAAGAATTTTTATCATGTCTGATAAGTTACCTAGATATCTGGAAAGTTGTATTTGTTCAAAGGAATCCCAGGCAATTGTTTGTTCCACCTTTACAGGCCCCACACAAAATCATGTTTTTTTCTGAAGTAGGGTTTATATTTGTTTGTTTTATAGGAAGGAACATTCTCGCAAAGCTATGGTGGTGGCCAAGTAAGTAATGCTCTGTTTTGTTACTTGTATGTCACTTCATACAAGCTTTAGCCTCTGTTCAAAATCAGGTTTTCTATATCCTGATTTTCTCTGATGTTCATTTGTTTGTTTGTTTTAAAGGGTGGATCATCCTCCTCAGACAGCTATTATGATAGTCAGGTAACTAGCTTGTTCTTTCTTCTAATTATATATTATTTCATGCTAATCTTTGTAGTCCCTGCATTGTCTTTCTCATAGTTGTAATAAAACATAATAGTTTCTCTGGTCTTTCTGTTTTCAGTTGGTTATGGTTTTTTTCTTTACTGAAGAACGGAACTATTGCAGCCATGTATTTGGCTCCTAGTTTTCCTTATAAAGATCTTACTTAAATTAAGCTCAGCAGCTTTTTCTTTGCATGAGCCTCAATTCTGTCTTGCAGTGTACAACATCAAAGTGTATTTTTAACAATCCATTTTTGTGAGGAAATAACTGATATCTGATGTCCCTCTAGGATTCACAGGATTCCTCAGACTATAACCCCAATGCCTGTGATGATGTGAGTATGCTTTCTCCAAGATATTTTCATCCCAACATTTTTCATGTAGAAGGGAAAACATTGCACTGCTAGATACAGTGTTGTGACCAGAATAATCCAGAAAGAATGTTTAGTTCCCACACTAATAGCTGTTTCAGGAACTGCATGTTCTCTTACTGAAAATTATCATGTAAGTGTTTATGCATACATTTTGTGCTTTTAAATACATTTAACTTGATGAAATAAAAAGTAGATAAAAAGATTTCAGTAGCTTTGCACTAACAGAAGATTTTGCCTAAAATGTAAGGATACATTTTACAGTAATTTTCCACAAAAATAAAATCTCATAGACAAGATTTAAATACATACAATGAAAGAAAAAAAAAAAAGAGATACAGTGGCAGATATTCCACTGCTTTTCATGTTACATTTCTACCAGTCTAAAGTTGCTATTATAATGTTTTTCAGATTGGAATGTTAGGACTTAAAACTAATTTAGGCAAGGCTGTGGAAGATGCGAGCAACAAATTATTTTTGTTATATCTGCATGCAGTATCAGAAAGAATCAGGTTTCTGTAAGCTTATTGCTTTTAAATAATTCTGAAAGAAGGAAATAATTTATTCTTTTCAGAATGACACTACCTATAGTGCCAATGGTCGGGTAAGTGGTGGTTTTTTTGCTGCAGTATTCAAATTCTTATGATTAATGGCGGTGTTAGTAATTGGACACTTCTACATAAGACTTGTGGGCCTCTAATTGTAGTGTATGATTGCTTTATAATACCCTTCCAAAAGTTATTAAAGAATGAGATATTTGGTGTAATTTATTAAGGGACTATTTGATGTATTTGACTAAGGACAAATCCTTCCTGACAAATTTGGTAGCCTTCTACAGCAGGGTTACTACATTGCTGGATAAGGGAAGAGCAACTGATATCATCTGCCTGGACTTGCGCAAAGCATTTGACACTGTCCCACACTACACCCTTATCTCTAAATTGGAGACACTTGGATTTGATGGATGGACAGCTCAGTGGATAAGGCATTGGCTGGATGGTCGCACTCAAAGAGTTATGGCCAATTGCTCAATGTCCAAGTGGAAACCAGTGATGAGTGCTGTTCCTCAAGGGTCAGTACTGGGGCAAGTGCTGTTTAATGTCTTTTTTGGCGATGTGGACAGTGCCATCAAGGGCAACCTCAGCAAGTTTGCCGACAACACCGAGATAAGTGGTGCAGTCGACACACTGGAGGGAAGGGATGCCATGCAGAGGGACCTTGACAGGCTCTAGAGGTGGGCCTGTGCAAACCTCATAAAGTCCAACAAGGCCAAATGCAAGGTCCTGCACATGGGTCAGGACAATCCCAAGCACAGATACAGGCTGGGTGGAGAATGGATTGAGAGCAGCCCTCAGGAGAAGGACTTGGGGTTGTTGGTTGATGAGAAAGTCAACATGACCTGGAAATGTGTGCTCACAGGCCAGAAGAGACCATATCCTGGGCTGCATCAAAAGCAGTGTGGCCAGCATAGTTGAGGGAGTGATTCTGCCCCTTTACTCTGATCTGGGTAGGACCCCACCTGGAGTCCTGCATCCAGCTCTGGAGCCCTCAGCACAGGACAGACATGGACCTGTTGGAGCGGGGCCAGAGGAGGCCATAAACTGATCAGAGGGCTGGAACACCTCTGCTATGAGCAAAGGCTGAGAGAATTGGGGTTGTTCAGCCTGGAGATGAGCAGGCTTCAGGGAGACCTTGCAGCAGCTTTCCAGTATGTGAAGGGGCCTGCAAGCAAGCTGGAGCGGGACATTTGACAAGGGTATGTAGTGACAGCACAAGGGGTAATGACTTTAAAACAGGGTAGATTTAGGTTAGATCTAAGACAGAAATTCTCAACTATGAGGGTGGTGAGGCACTGCACAGGTTTCCCAGAGAAGCTGTGGCTGTCCCCTCCCTGGAAGTGTTCAAGGCCAGGTTGGATGGGGCTTTGAGCAACCTGGTCTGGTGGAAAGTGTCCCTGCCAATGGCAGGGGGGTTAGTCCGTTCCAACCCAAACCATTTTGTGATTCTATGATTCTATGTTACATTTATTCGTAATCAGTCCCCTCTAGCCGTTCTCAAGGCTGCTGCACAATTACTTAAAACTGCACAATACTTCTAAGAATATATTCTAACAGGTTTTTTTGTAATATATGTGCTTTGACTGGATAGTTATTTGGGAATTAACCATCTGTGTACATGAGGCATGTAGCCACCTCAAGCTTTTTCCACTTGTAGTTTAAACTCACATATATGCCAGTGTTTTAAAGTAACATTTATGCCCTGGTAATACTCGCTCTGTCAAGACTTCCATTTGTCCTACAAGCAGGATCTGTGACTAACATGGATAGCTTGTTACCAAGCAAACATACTGTTGTGTAGCCTCCTTTTGTTTTACTGCCATCTAGAGTGACCTTCTGTCATGAGCCACTTGCCTTCAGTTGTCAACTGTATCATACCACTTCATTATTTTCCCCATTTTTCCTCTCTAATACTGTAGTACTGCATCAAACGTATATTAGGAAGTAAGGAGGCCTTCTGAAAACATCTTTTGTTTTTGCTTCTGTTTACCTTGAATGCATTGGATTAGGTTTAATGCAAAAGGTTCTGCAAAGAAAATCCTTCAGCAGCAAGCCCTCTTTAAGTCTCATCACTTCCTCCTTTGTTCACAAAACATGCTATAATTCCCTTGATTTTCGTTATCCAGTGCATAGTCCTGCACTTCCTTGTAAAAGAATATGCTTCTAAACATTCTCACAAAGAAGGGTGGGGAATGTTCAAAAACAAAACCCCAAAAATTTCCTTATACAGATTGTTCTCTAAAGCATAGTGGTTGAGCTGAGGGAGACTCTGCTAGGCAGGAACTTCTGATGAGCAGTGATAAGATGAAAGGAGATAGGAATATACTTTTTAAGTATCTACTGATAGTAGAATGATAGTTGTGGCAGCATGTAGCTAACAGCAGATTGCAGAGCTCCTGAGAAATTGGCGAAAATTCAGGTGATGAGCTTGACACAAACTTTTCGCTTTTGTTACTACATCCTTTACTGATACTCAAGCCAATTTACTGGAAAATTGGAATAACACTTTGAACATACTGTAGACATAGCTTCGTAAACAAACTGTTCTGTACTTTCACAATTTCATGCTCTGTTGGGGTGGGGGTGGAGGAACAAACTAGAAGAAAGTGAGACCTTGTTACTTCACTGTTTAGTAGATGATGCAGTTAAGTCCAAATTTTGTATTGCTTCCACAGGAGTAGGCTGATGTGGTTTGGATTCCTGTTTGTACAATGTGAGAATTTTGGCAGCTCAGTGAAACTTATCTCTCTTGCTTTAAAGCTAGTCTATCAATGTTACTTATTTTTATTTTCAAATAACTCTAATACAATATTTTCCACTGTATTATTTAGTGAAAGTGAGCTCAATTCTCTGGACATTTTCCTGTCCCAAAATATGCCACTTTGACAAGTTTAGGTAGTTTTTGCTGAAAGTATTTTGTATGGATGGCTGCATCTATAAATTAATAACAGGCTTCTGGCTCCTTTACAGAGTTTTGGTTGTGCAAACAAGAAACTTGTTGCCCGAGTAAGTAACTGTTTTCTTTCTTTCTTTCACTGCTTGTAGGATTTTTGTCCTAATTATACTGAATTTGTCCTAGTTATGCCTAAATGTTCCCTAATTATGTTTGTCCTAATTAATATTCTCCTATTTAAAAAAATATAGCTTGGCTACTTGCTCTTTGGGTGGATTTACTTTAAAGGAAGTATATATATGAAAAAGACATGTAAATACTGCTATGAGGTATAGAACAGCTCAAATTCCTGTTCTTCAGGGAGCACACACTGAGTTTGTCCAAGCTAAAGTTCAGATTAAATGACTGTCATACAAACAGATGACAGCTCAAATTTTACCTGAAGTAAGTTAGAATAACAAAGAAAGAAAGAATAACATTTGGTAATTTATTGTGCTCAGCGTGTTGTAGAGTAGATACAAATATGTGTATGGTACAGCTTCAAGTCAGACTCGGCAGTAGCCTATAAAAATTGTCAGCAAATAACCTTTTATTTTATAATAAGGCATTCCTACTCAATGTATCCATTAAAGGGTCTGGAGTTGTTATAAATAAATAATATGGAAAACAAGAAGGCCTGACACTGATCATAGTTTTCATCTCTTAACAGTAACTGTTTGTGTTTTTTACAGGATACATCACATGTTTTGAGCAGAAGAGACTATGATGTACAGGTAAATCATTCTTGTAACTTTTTCTGAACTTCTGATGTTGTTACAGCCCCTTGGTGTGTTACCTACAAAAAGAAGAACCAGGATCTAGTTTCTATAACAGAGTACTCTATTTAGGGTTAGGTAGTTCTTTCCCAATAGAACTATGTATTTTAATTTATTACCCTTACAGAAAAATGAGTCTTTTCTTGTTTCTTCATAGAATGAGTCTTCTACTTCAAATAGCAGCCACATTAATCTCCAGGTAATAACATAGTGTCTACTGCATGATCTCACTGCAAGGAATTTCTGATAAATTATATTTCATTTCTGAAAATTAGGTTCCACTAATTTGTCTGTGCTGAAGGATGCTATTTTGATTTGGCAGCATTTTCCCTATAATGTTATAATTTTTCACAGTTGTAAATAATGATAAAAGGCCCAGAATATACTGTCTCCTCTGTTCCTCCTCTGTTACCTCCACTAAGCAGGTAAGCATTGCAGGTGTTTCTTTACACAGCATTTTGTAAAAGTTTTTTGCAAAACACAAAAGAAATAGTTTTAGAAACTTTTTTTAGAAAAAATCCTGCTCTAGTGATGGTGATGGCCAGATACATAATTCTGTTTCATTCAGAATTTGGTGACAAGATACAACTTAGTGATTATGTAATTCTGATACAAAAGTAGGTCCAATTTGCATATTCTGTAGATATCTGTACTGCTGCAGCAGTGTGTATGTTACAGAATTATGTGAAACAACTGATCCAAAGTGGCACCTGATCCTGTTTTTCTTAATATTTTGTACTGTATTGGTACCCATCAGCTTACCAGAGCGCTAGAATCCCACTATTTCCAGCATGATGTAGATGTAACACTAGCATAGTCCTCTGTCTCAGAGTTTGAAGTCTAATTCAATAGTACAATCAGATCTCCGAGCTCTAAAGAGTAACAGTTCTCTTAATTAGTTTTCCTGACATCGATTCCCTGTGCATTGTATGCAGTCACTAATTAAGCTTCATCTAAATCTATTTTCACAATGATTCGTACAGGGAGTTCTGAACAGGTAATGTTTGTTGGTGCAGGGAAGTAGTACAAGGAGCATGTCACCTTACTTCTCACTACATATTTTTATACTTAGATTCTGATAAAATGCATCTATAAAAAATCATTGGTTTCTTCACAGGGTGGATCATTTATTGCAACAGGTGGTGGATCAAGTAGTCAGGTCAGGAATTTCTCTGTTTTTGTCTAGTCTTGTCCAGGTAGCTTCCTGGTAATTAAACTAATTAAGTTCAGGAGTCAGAGTAGAAGTCCAGTAATTTTGCATGGGTGATTGGTGATGATATGCATTAAACTGTAAATGAAGTGACCCTTTGTCAGATTTTGCTCAGATTAAATTTATCTGAAATGACTCTGAAATCACTTCTTAACATTGTTTCAGTTTCACACACAACTCATTGGTGAGAGCACAATGGTGATTCTCGGTACTCTTGAATACCCAGATAATTCTCTCTTGATGAGGCCATCTGTCACTGAGACATAGCACTGGGAGATGTAGCATCAGTCTAACTTCCAAAGCAAACATTAAATATATATAGCTATGCTGTCCCCTCATTTGTTCTAGGTATAGGAAAAGTCACAGCTACTCTGTAGTCCCAAGTCATTCTTCCCCAAAACACAGTTTTGTATCTGAAATAAGATTTTATTTTAAACTTCTACAAAGTAATAATTGTTTCCTTTTTTTTTTTAATTTTTAGGGTGGTTGTATTTGTCCTGATGGAAGCAGTGGTAACAGACAGGTAATCCTTTTTTCCTGAGTTTGTACTTTCATCTACATAATGGAGTATTTTGAATTAATCACGTAGTAAGTATGGACGCTTGGGTAACATTAAACATTATTGATAATTTCCTTAGTATGGATAGAATTACATACAATGAAATGGAAGACTGAGTCCCACTTTAACTGCATAATTACTGTTTGGCCAATAACCTTCTCTAACTGTCCTGGGTAATCCAAATGCTCTGTCAGTTGACTGTTATGTGCTAATTATTCCACTGTTTTAAAAAACCAAAGTCAATGTGCCCTGTAGTAACCACAGAATTTAACTGCATCCAGCTTAGGTTCCTTCTCACTGGTGCAATAAAGTATTGTGACTAAAATGAAAAAATCGATAAATATTTCAGAATATAATCTCATAAATCAATATTTAAACTATTCTTTCCCTAAAAGGAATCACTGCAATTTCGTACTCAGTGGTACTGGATAAACTTTTTTTCTTAGGCAATGCCTCCATGCCAGGAAAAAGCACAAGGAATGCAGTTACATGGGCGTTCTAGGATAGCTTTACCAGGCTTCTAGCTTGGATTTTAAAGTCACCTATCTTCTACCTGAAAACTTCTTTTTGAAGCTGTTATTGAGGCTGTGTTTACATAAACCCATTTGAATGTTGTAATATTTTTTTAGTTTTCAGATTCAACAAGAATCATACTGTGGATTATTATTTCTATAAAAAGCATGCTGTTTAAACAAACTAATTCTATCAAGAAATTCTGCTTTCTGAACTTAACTGTCATTGACATATAGCAAGAGAAATTTTTGCCAGGTAAAATACCACCTCTTCCATATAGTTGACACTGAGCAGTAATCATGACCTCCATGCTTTAAAATATAGGCTAGTCTATTACAAGAACTAATATTGAAACTTCATTGAGGAAAAACATTTTATTTGTCCTGTGACTGTAATGCTAGATAAGCAAATCCATTTCCAAGGAAAAGGTTGGACGTGTTTATGCAAGTTTTCATTCTAATGGGGCCTTTTTCTTTGCATGCTTAAATTGGTGCAAAAAGAGGATTAGTTTTTAAATGCAAGCTACCACATCTTGGCTGGAGGAAGGAGACTGTATTTAGTTGCTATCAAACAATAATTTTCAACATGAAGAAAGCAAGGCATCTAAATTGGACGTGTTAGAAAACCATTTCTCAGTGCAGGTGTGTCCACTTTGATACATTTGTATTTCAGTTTGTGATAGTATCAGCTGAAAGAATTAATTTATGATAAATTAGGTAGCAATAGTCTTGATATTTGTCTTCACCCAACAGTAAAGCTCAGTGATCTTTACAAAGGAATAGACTGAATTAGAAAATAGACTTCTTTTCATTTTCTGCCCAGGGTCAATTCTCTACCTATGGCAGTAGCAGTGCCCAATATTAGCATGTGAACACGCTGGCTATGATAGGCAGGTTCATTCTTCTGCATAAAAAAGGCAAGCTATGGGTAGATGTACATGTATAAATAAGTCAGCATTCATAAATGTTACATAAAAGGACAGTCTTCTACTTCCCAGAAGATTCTTCAGCCCAGGAGGGAAATTCCTGCAAAAACCTTTCTTCTAAACTTAAAAGCTATGAGTTACATGACGGTCTCTTCAAACCCGGAAAAGATTATAAATTAAGAGTCAAAGCTATACATATTTAAACCATCTTGTTTCAAAGGAAACAATGGGTTTCCTTATGTGGATCCCCAAATTCCTCACACTGCAATTATTCCACTTTTTCTCTAAGCTTCACCTAAAGCCAAGAGTTCAGCCTACAAATAGTCTCTGAAGAAGCAGTCTAACCATAACATAATACTTTGTCTGTTTGTCACATCAAGAGGATGTGACAGTAACAATGGGTATGTAGCACTGGTAAATCGTCTTCTCCTTTAAATGGTGAGCTGAAAAATCTGCTCTCCTAAACCCTAATTACACTTTGGAAGTTCAGTTTTCTGGCAGTTTTTACAAACATGATCAGGGTCATGATCATCTATAAATTATAGAGTCTGCTAGGTATGGCATAGGATTCTGTGACCAGGAGGACTAAAATGAAAAGTTACTATTTCTTTCAGGTCTTTTAACCTGAACAGAAAAGTACCTGCTAAAGATTTCCTTATCTCTAACAAAACTAAGCTGTGTTCTCCTTTAATGATTGCAGTAATCTCCTGCTTGAAAGCTATATTTTGAAAAAATAGAAATTCAGGAATGGACTCACTTGCTTCAATGTCTGTTTGCAAGAAAATAGCTAGTCTGTGTTTTCGTTTCAGGGAGCCCCAGGTTCTTCACACAGCATATATTCTGGTTACCAGGTAAACATTCAGATAAAATGCCCTATTCAGAAGTTCCATCTAAAACCTTCCCTGAAGGAGTAGTGAAATATGAACCAGTAAGCCATTCTGTCTTCTGCACAGGGGGGGTCTGCCTTCTATCCCGGAGGATCCTATGGACAGGTAGCTGTTCTTCCTCCCTTACTGGGATGACACAGACTCCCATCCATCCTCGTTCCTAGACTCCCGATACTGTGGATTCTATGACATGCTATAATTACAGACCTGACAGTCCTCTCTGAGAGTAGGGAAGTGAAATCAACCCTGATGTAATCTAGTGATGTGAAGCTTGACAGAGAACAGTACAGAATGGTATTTGCAGTTTTCTTGCAGAATTCAAATTTCAGCAGGCTAAGAAAACTACCAACAGAAGACTTCTTCCACTTTAACAATATTAGTCTTGATATTTATTTAGGTACGTAAAAAGCAGCTCAAAATTGGGAGAAAGGGTTTAAAGTAAGAACCAGATACACTGGTATTTAAACACTCATCTTGTCTGCAAGAAAACAGCTGATCTGTGTTTTCCTTTCAGGAGGGTCCAGGTTCTTCCCACAGCTCTTTCTCCAGTAACCAGGCAAATATTCTGGTCACTGTGCCTGCACAGGAACAGTCTAAAAGTCGTCCCTGTGAGAATGTTTCAACTACAAAACAGTAAATTTTTCTGTGTTCTGTACAGGGAGGGTCTTCCTTCTATCCTGGTGAATCTTACGGACAGGTAAGTGTTCTTCCTCATTTGTAAAGATAACAGACATCTGTTACTTTCATTCCTATACGGCCCTTGAAAGAAGGAAAACTTTCCTGAGGGAACCAAAATAATAAACTTTTTTTATTTTCTGTACAGGGAGGGTCTTCTGTCTATGACAGCAGCAGTGAATCCTATGGTCAGGTAAATACTTTCTTTTTCTCTTTGTATAAATGGTGCTGAGGGCCAATACTCTGCCTTCTATATACAGCTGTATTCAGCATTTTGGCTCTCACTATATTTTAATGAGAGTTCTTTTTTTGTTTGCAGAGTGAATTTGCATATACTTTTAACCCAGTAGCCTGGAAGTTTATAGGGGAGTAAACAGTGCCTTCAACTGTTAAAGCCTATTCTCCTTAACTATGCAAGTTTTGAATTATCTGCAAGATGAAGGTCTATTCAAAAGTGGAAATAGAAATTGAGTTTAAAATATGTTACATTAGTGTTTTACAGAGACATAACTATAAGTTGCTCAATAGCCATTCTGAATACTTTTTAAATCTCTCCAGAAGGCAATACCTACAGTAAGCATAAAAAAAAAAAAAAAGTTTGTTTGCAATATGAAAATTATTGATGTTTTCTGAACAGGGTGAATCTTCCACATATAGTGGTGCTGGATCTTCCACATATAGTGGTGCTGGATCTTATGGTCAGGTAAATACTGTCTCATACATCAAAAGCTTAAGCTTGCTGTGTTGTTTTTTAAGTGCACTGGGTTCTATATTTCAGTTATTTTTAAGTGATGACCATGGAAATGCCATTTCACCTTTTGTTTCTATTTACTTATTTATCCCCTTACAACTCCACATGTTTCCATAATGGAGGGAAGACGATGCACTATATACACTGTCCTGCTTACTATGCTACTATGACTATTCAATGCTTTAACTACTTTATTGTTTATGCATTAGCTCATTCAAAATGAAAATATTGCGTGCATTTACTTAACACACCTTACTTCTACAGAAACTGTTGAAAGTCTAGGAGAATGCACGCACTGTATTCGAAGTCTGTATTTATTGATGTGAAGCTCATTGTGGAATCATTCTGCAGGGCCTGTCTTATGTTTTGTTTAGTAATACAGTTCAACCTGCTGAAGTCATATAGAATTATTTATTAAAAATAGAAAACATATAATCCAGATTGATTTTTCATAGAAAATTGTGTCGTGTTGTTACATCTAGTGCAGGATCTAGAAAGGAAGCATAGATCATGGAATTTTTAAATGTTAATAACCATTCATTTTGCAAATCATCTTTATCTAAAATTTTTTCTTGCAAAAACGCATGTTTACAAGGAGGGGTTTTTTTTTAACCTCTTCTGCTTAAGCAACAGGTAAAGTTGCGTATTTTTTCTTTTCTTGCACATTCCCTGGTTTAGGTAAAATTGGAGATTCTAAGTGGCTGATTATTTTTATTTTTCTATTTCATACTCTACACAAGTAAGATCACATAAGAGTCCTTCTTATATGAAAATAAATGTTTTTCCATTATTTTACAGGATTCACCGTCCATAGGAGGTGGTGAAACTGATGACAGTGTAAGCATTTCTTCTTAAGTATATCAACATCAGAATTTACTACCTTTTAAATTGTCTAGGCACTTACATGGGCCTTTACCTTACCTCATTATCTTATCTTCAAGAGCTCCTTCACAGTACATTCTAATCATCTGTATGGTTTAGTAATTTTCTGCAATAACTTTTTAAAAATTATATTGTTTCTATAGATAAAGGAAAATGTAGATTCAAATTACCTCACATTATTGTGCTATAGTGTGATAAGGACTTGGGAAATTAAATTGCAATTAGAACAGTTCTGACTTGCAACAATCACACATTTTTTGAATTTGTTATTAGAAGTAGCATTTACAAGGAAGCTCCTTTCCTTCATTTCACAATTTCCATTGAAACTCAATATTAGTATGTGCTTATGTTACATAAAACAACCAGATACTTCTTGCTAGCAGTGATTTAATTTGACTACTTTTTCACAAGGAAATGCATAGGAATGGTCTGGTTTCATGTAGTGTGTTGAGAACTGCTTGCTTTTCTGTTTAAGAACATGATTTTTCTCCTGACTAAAGTATATTTCCTATTAATTCTGGTGAAACTGTTTATAAAACTTTCCAAGCTTAATGTCTGATTTTCTTGAAGTCTTGAGTGATAGATTGTACTTTAACTAGATTCCTAATATGTCTGTTTTCCAGTGTCCTGGTTAATAGGAAATTGTTCTCCACAAATTTTTGTAAATTCAGCTGTGCACTTCAGCCACAAGTCTAGTGTGTCATTAGTTTCCATGCAGTTTCTGTGTCAAAACCTTCTTGTGGATATTCAGCAAAGCTAAAATATGATATGAAAGAAACTAAAGTATGAAAGAATCTAAGGTATAACAGCATTGGTGTGTACCACTGAGGTCTTACAAGAACCAAGACAGCTTTTAAAGTGCTGACGTTTTCCCCTATAGCATTCTAAGCGGAAATAAAATAGATTGAGATGTGATCCCATTCCTTTAGTACATTCTATCAGGATTCAGCTTTCCAAATAAAGAAATGCCATTCTCCAGAAATGAGCAGAGCAAGAACTTGAAAGAGTGCTGCTTTATCCTACAGTCTACATCTTTAAACTTCCCAACAAGTCACACAAACAAGCAGTAGTTGTCTTTGCCTTTCATACTTGCTTAGAAAAAAAAACAACACAAAACATATTTGCCATACAATAAATAGATTCTAATATTTTTTAGGACTCCACCTCACCATCTGGCAGCCGGCAGAGTGAACGGGTAAGCACTCCTTCATTACATGCTGCCAGGGTGTCTGCCCCAGTGCTTGGCAACTGATAGTCACCTAAATTGCATCTTGTGTGGAAGCTGGTGTGGCAGCTTCCCATGTGGGATAGAAAGTCCTCAGAGACAGAGGGAATAAGGATACAGCTAAAGTGTTAAAGTACTGCTAGAAATCCCAACGGATGCTGAGGTGTGTTCTTGGATCTCCAACTCACACTACAAACATGGTACCACAATTTACTTGCACAGGCTCCTGTACGTTTTTTACTCATTGCCTGACTTCAAAAGGCTTCAGTACCATGATTTGCCCAGCATTTATTCTAAATTCTTTGTTGTGCTGTAGGACTTACTTGTGGGGGCTTCCACTTTCATGTCCTTTTTACATAGCACCCATTTTATTTATTCTAATGAGAATTAAATGACACAGACTAAGAAATTATTTTGTTGGAGATATAAGAACTCTTCAGTCGTATCCAAAAGAATATATTTCACCAAAAGAGTAATTATCAACAGGGATAAAGGGGCATGTGCTGTTTTATACAGAAAGACCTTTTTTGTTGTTGTTCTTGGACAATCCATGAAATAAAATTAAGGAAAGTGGAGAAGCAAGGAGGGTTCAGCTTCCATCCTGATCTTTCCATACTACAAAAGAAAGGAAGTTATTGGGTTTTTCATGTAATTTCAATACATTTTTCCAGGATTTTTATTCCCCAGGAGGCAGCCAGTCAGGTGGACATGTAAGCATCTATTTTATTCATTATCTGCAGTTCCTTTCCAAAATGGCTGTTCTATTTAAAAATCATCCTGACAAGTAAATTATACCCAACTGTTTATCTCCTAGAATTTCTCATGGCATCATGTCTTGTGAAACCAAATAGCAAACTGTTCTTTTAAAAAAAAAAAATTAAATATTTTAAAAGTGTGTATATGACAACAACATAGTCTTGTTTTCCAGAAGTCATTTTAAACAAAAATAAATTACATCTATTTTTTGCAGGGATCATCTTCTCAAGGTGGTGGCTACTCCAGTGGACAGGTAAATACTAACTCTTTGTATTTTTGACCTGAAGTATCTGTTATACAAAATCTTGAGTCTTCATATTATATTACAGAATTTTGTATCTGTGAGCAAAATTCATTTGGTACTCAAACACTTTTTCCTTATATATCTCTATGTAAAAGTCCAAGTGTAAGCAGACTGGTCAAAATACAATTCATGTATTAACTGGTGTTCTAACACCATGAAACAAAAAAAAGTCATAAATATTTGGTATTAATTTATATTTTTTAAATATAAATGAAGTTATGTTTATTTTTTACAGGACTCATCCTCATCAGGAAGCAGCCAGTATGGTGGACAGGTGGGAAATTTTTCTTCAGTGTTGGGATAATTTGTTCTGAGTTGTTGTTTTTTTTTTCCAATGTACATATTTCAAGAAAAATTTACCAAATTGGCAATACCTAAGTTTCCAGAGTACTGTGCGGTGTTTTTATCCTCATTGATCTTTCTATAGGTAAAATTGGGTTCTTAACCAGATAGATAGATGTTTTCAAACATAGTTTAGAGAGTAAAAGACAATCCATTGCAATGTAATATACGTGTCAAACAAATTTTTTTAAATGAAAATATAACATTTACAGGGTTCAACTTCTTCAGGAGGCAGCCAGTCTGGTGGACAGGTAATGCTTTTCTTTCTCCACACCGTTCAGTTGTCCTAGTGTCAGGCACTCGCAATTTACTTTGCATATCTTTCCTTCACACGAACTGTCTTCCTCACCACTGTCCGTTTTGCCCAAAGCCTCAGCAACACATTATTTTCTTTTTCCGGGTCATTCAGACATCCCGGAAGCCAGAGTAGCCAGTAGCAACTATCAGAATGGCAATTGTATTTGAGCTTCTGTACCTGCTTTCGTGCTAAACGTTTTTCTGCTTACACATTTCATTGGAGATTGAATGTGGAAAGCAAGATACCGAATGGTGAACCCCTGGCCACCTCTCACTTAGTTTTATCAGAGTAGAAATCGCCTAGTAGGCCTCCACTGGAAGTGATCCTTAGAGTTTTCTGTAACATCTGTAGCATGAAAGAGTGCTGCATGTATTCCAGGTGCTCTGGTCTCTCTGGGAAAGAAAAAAACCCCAAATATTTTCTGTAGTACAACTCAGATTTTTTTACTCATCCTTTTGGTGAGTAGGGTTTTTAAGGTAAAAATTGCAGATAACAAATTTGAAGATAACAAAATTAGAAGTTTTTTGCATCATCAGAGCAATGTGCGGGAATAGTTTCACAGGATGAAAAGAACAAAAATAAACTAATTTCTAGAAGTTGGGCACTTGTACAGTTATGAATGTAACTTTATGGCTTGCATACTTAGGATGGTAGAAGAAGCAATCTGAGTTGTAACTGGAGTCCCTTTCAGTCCTGTGCTCTTGATATCTTAAATGTTTTCTGCATTCTTTACAGGGTGGATGTGATTGTTCTGCAGGAAGTTCTGTAAGTGTTATTTGTTCATTATACATTTTCTTCTACTAAATTATTTCACTGGAAAGTTATCTGTGGTCCTATTAATTTCTAGCATATTTATTTGAATGTGCTCTTAATTTTATATTCCTTAGGAGACTTACATATTGCTGACATTGTAGGAATTATTCCTCACTGTGCCAAGATGAAGAATTCGGAATCATAGAATCATTTAGGTTGGAAAAGACCTTTAAGATCATGAAGTCCAACCATAAACCTAAGAATGCCAAGTCCACCACTAAACCATGTCCCTAAGTGCCACATCTACACCTCTTTTAAATACCTCCAGGGATGGAGACTCAACCAATTTCCTGGGCAGCCTGTTCCAACGTTTGACAAACCTTTCAGTGAAGAAATTTTTCCTAATATCCAGTCTAAACCTCCCCCAGAGCAACTTGAGGCCATTTCCTCTTATCCTATCACTTGTTACTTGGAAGAAGAGACCAACACCTGCCACACTACAACCTCCTTTCAGGTAGTTGTAGAGAGCGATAAGGTCTCCCCTCAGCTGCCTCTTCTCCAGACTCAACAACCCCAGTTCTTTGAGCCACTCCTCCTAAGACTTGTGCTCTAGGCCTTTCACCAGCTTTGTTGCCCTTCTTTGGACATGCTCCAGCACCTCAATGTCCTTCTTGTAGTGAAGGGCCCAAAACTGAACACAGTATTTGAGGTGTGGCCTCACCATACCAAGTACAGGGGGACAATCACTTCCCTAGTCCTGCTGGCCACACTATTCCTGCTTCAAGCCAGGAACCTCCAAAGTTGGCAGCAAGGTGTATTTTGAGCAGTGACTTTCAGTTACCATACAGTATTTGCAGAGATGTGTATCTCTACTAAAAAAAAATTTTAGAATTTGTTGCATTAAATAGCAGAGTTAACTGACTTTGTCCATCATGAAGGGAAGCTAAAATAATATCAAGTTTACAAAACTGCCAACCATAAAAAGTCTCAGAAATCAATGCTTACTGAATGTAAACAAACAAACAAACAAAACACATATTGAGCCACTTCTTATTTGTGCTTTTAAGTCCATATGAAATTATATAAAGACGGTGAAATAGGCTAATACATGCTTTCCAAAGCAAACCATATGTGGTCAGTCAATGTGTAGTATGTAAAGGTCATTCCTGCACCTTGGGTAGAGTTCTTATTTTCTAGGCAAAGAGTCATCGGTAGCTACAAAATGATACTTTGTGATTTACAGTCTTCCAGGTCAAAAAAGACTATTTATTATCTTGGCAAATTGAGAAAGTAAGTGAAGTGTAAGTGTAATTTAATTTCAGACTGTGATATTCTTCCTTTAAAATACCATAGAACAGGCATTCTAAGGTTTTGCTTCATTTTTAATTTATGATCAAAGACAAAGGCTAATTTTTCTCTTTTTTTTTTTTTTTTTCCTCCCCCCATCCCTTACAGGGTGGATCCCCTACCTTAGTCAGAAGTGATTCCTCTGCAAATGTAAGCAATGTTCATCAGCTTTTAAGGGTGCACCATGTTTGTTTTGTCAGTATAATGGCTAGAGAGGTTAAGAAAAGTCAGTACCTAATAGAAGTCATACATCTGTCAAAATAACCTACCTTAGTTAAAATTAAAAATACGCACAGGACATTCATGCAGCACTCAAATAAATAATATTAATTGAAAGAGATGTCTTTGAAGCAAAAATGTTGTTCAGCACAAATGCAGGTATATAACAGTGTAAATATTTACTTTGGGAGTCAGTTCTATTGGCTTCCTTGGAATTATGTCAAAATATCCCCTAAGGACATGGATTTATGCATTTGTATTCCTCTTAGATCATTTACTGCAAGAAAGGTTAGTATTCATAGATCAGTAATTTAATGATGCTAGCCCTCTCATACATATAAGAACTGTTTTGCAGGAGAGACCTGTTTACAGCATTCCCAAGACCAGTTCTGTTCATCATGTGCTAGAAAGTCATGCTGTGTATGTCACTGGAGCTCTGTAGATGCTGCACTAAAGGGAGAAAAAACACTTGGGTCTTTTTGTGTCTAGCACAGAAGTCTGTGGCATTGTTACCAGAATGATAACTGATGTAAAGCTGGCTTGGACACAGCCACATAAAAGTACCAAACAAAAATTAATATTATATGATAAATAGGACTGGTCTTGTGCTCCCTTGTAGGAAGGAGGAATGTGTATATATCTATAGTCAGGAAAATATTCTTATCCACCTGTGTTCTACATCCTTCATATTACTGATGTTGGGATTTGTTTCCTTTGAAACTTCCAAGTGGTACTGAGGTTTTTGGTTTTTACTGACTTGGCCATCTTTGGACAGCAGTTTGGAATCAGGGCTTGTGTATAAAAATTGCGGGAACACAGTGGTGGTTGTCTACATGGACAAGTACTGCAAACTGCTTATAGTGTTTCACTTTACAGAGTGAAACAACCAGTTCTGATGAACTGATGGCCACACTATACGCATTTCAGGAAATGTTTGCTCTGGTCTGGTCCCACGGACAAAAAGTCCATATACTACCTGAATGCATGAAGTGTGCTCCTAAAGAGAACTCTACAATTAAGTTTAATCTGAAGGTCATACAATTAAGTCACTCTGAGACCACTCCATGTACTTTGAGTGGGCACGATCAGTAATTTTGTCTCAAAGGCACACTCCTGATCTGTACTGTAATGTGTAGATGCACACAGTACCTCAGCATAAGAGAATGGTTTTTGCATATTGAATGAAGATCTTAGTTCGCCCCCAACTATATGTTGCAGTCTACCTCAGAATATTGTCTTTAACGTCTTCTTTATAGGGCAATTGATAAGTCATTTTACACCGTTAAGATTCCGTGTGAAGGACATGTTTCTGATAGATGCTTAACATTATAAACTAAACACAAAACAGTTCCATTTTTTATGAGCTTAGCAGATCTTGTAGAAGTTCAGAGTACTCAAAAGGTCTGTAGTATTCTGAAAGAATGAATATTAAAAGCTTTTTGTGGGGATGTCATTCTTCAGTGTGTGGATTTTAAACTGAAGGAAATAAGGTGCCTATCCTTCAGTCAGATCATTTGAAGTGAAATAACTGATACGTTCTTTCCAAAAGAGCTCTGGAAGAAGCCATTCTGGTGGATAGGTAGACACTAAATTTTAGATGTATTGACAAAGTATGGAAGGCTAGATTTTACATATGGAGTGGATTTTAAATCCAAGTAAAAAAAAGTTCAAAATAGAAATTTATATATGTGTCATTCAAGAAGTTTTGCTTTAAAATAGCTCTGTTAGAGTAAAATAACTGGTTTCTTCCCCCCATCGCCCAGGGCTCATCTTCTTCTGGAGGCAGCCAGTACAGTAGCCAAGTAAGTACTCATTCCAAAAGGAGAGCCACCTTGCCACTTCTGAAAATGATGGTTGTTCACAAACTCGGTTAAATTCAGTTCTGACATGGAAACTATGTTTGAAGAGCAAAATCTCAGTAAACGAGATTCATCACTGAGTTTCATACGTCCTAAAAATTATACACAATGGCTTTTTTACCAAGCAATGCCCTTGTTTTTGTGAAAGTTGCACAATGAAGCCCATGCAAAAGATAGGTATGGGGAAAGAATGAATCAAAGTGTAGCATTTTTGATTCCTAATCAACCTAATTCCATGAAGAAGAAAAACAAATCTAACCTCCTCTCTTTGAAGAGATGTCTTGTTGCATGAGGTTTTGGTAAACTTGCTTGGCTTGGTTTTCAGTGTCCTGTTAGGTAGCCAGTCTTTTACTGCTAGCTTTGTCCCAGGATTAGCTTTCCAAATAAAGAAATGCCATTATCCAGAAATGCACAGGGGAAGAACTTGAAAAAATGCTGTGTTAACCTTCCCAACAAGTTACATAAACAAAGCAGTAGTGTTTTTTTGCCTTCCACCCATGCTTTGGAACTCGGGTATTTCCCCAAGTTACCTTGTAAGGCTGGAATTCTAGTTATTAAAGTGTACTGAAAGTCCTGCTCGCCTGCCTTCACTCTTACCTTGCTCTCTTGCTGCTATTGTTCTGGGAGAGTAATGTTTTGATTTAAGGAAATCCTACAGCAGGTAATTCACTTATTTGGTATTCTTTACAGGATTCATATTCCTCTGGAGCTAGCCAGTATGGTGGACAAGTAAGCTCGTACTTTTAATACTTTATATATTTGTTTTACCATTATTTGATTCTTATCAAGTAAAGGATTATCCAGATACCTCTCTCCATTTAATATTTCAAGAAACTTTATAGTGATCTATTTTCTGTAGTAATAGTGTGACTTCAAGGAAGACAAAAATACAGAGTTTATTCTGGGAAGATCACAAACAAACAGTCAAATAACAAAATGCAGATGTCTTTGCCACTTGTCTCCATGAATTAGATATTCACAAATAACTGATTTTCAATATTTTTCCAGGGGTCATCTTCTTATGGAGGCAGCCATTATGGTGGACAAGTAAGCATTAATAGTTCCCACTTATGTAGTTTTGACCTATGCAAACTTGTGGTTTATTTGTTACCTACCTGGCTGTCACCATTAGCCTTAGTTATCTTAGCCTAAAACCTTCTCAGTAAATCTTTCTCTGTAGCATTATGGTGCTACTGTGATTAAACAAAACAAGGTCAGATGAAGACCTTTATTTGAGACTAAGAAAAAACAGAGTGTGAAATATTGTTGACTCAATTGGCTCCTGAAATTTGCAGGACTAGAGGGTCATGTCTTTCTGAAATAAACTAGTGCTTCATGAAGCTGACCAAAATTTTTAAAAGCCTCATGAAATGATTCTATGATTCTGTGAAAATGGTGTAAACAAGTTTCAGTTTCCCTTTTTGTTGGTATTCAGGGTTCATCTTCCTCAGGAGGCAGCCAGCATGGTGGACAGGTGAGAATTCTTCCCTTGTAATGTTTACTACTTTATCCCAGAGACTTGGTAGTTCTCTGTGTAAAAGAACATTTTAAGGAGATGGATTTTTTTTTTTTTTCTTTTTTTTACATTTCATTTAATTTGTTGCTGGGTATATAGTAGTTGTAAATCTATGTGATGCAAAGCCACAGGACAGTTTTTAGGAGATGTAATCTCTGATGCATCATGGTAAATGCAGATGAGTCTCACTCCTTTTTGCACAGTCTGGTTCAGTCCACTCAGTTTTGCACTGAAAGAAATTTGGTATACCTCCTTCACATGGAGCATGGTTTAGAGGAGTGCTATGACATGGATATAGAGCTCATTTAATTCTTTCTGTTCAGCGTTCACCTTCTTCAGGAGGCAGCCAGTATGGAGGACAGGTAAGAATCTCTTCTTGTGTAGTCCTTATCCTAACACACAGCTTCTACATCAAAACTTGGCACTTTTCTATTGACTGAAAAAAAGTAGTATTTTGAGTAAACTCTGTTAAATAGACAATCAGGTATCTAAAGATACATGATCTTAAACCGTACAAAAACTGTGAAGGGCCAGTGCTTCTGTCATATCACAGTAAATGCTTGTTCTACCCTCCAACTTGTCCTCCTCACCTGGACCTATTTCCCTTCTGCTGCTGTCATGGTTTCTTAGCTCTAACAGTAAGCAGAAAACATTTGTCAGATTTATTGGAGAGGGAATGAGTGGAGAAAGATTTTCAGTCCAAATACAGTTTCCCAAAACTAGGTGTATAATCCTAATAGCTCATGATCAGTATTATGGAAGATTCATGTTACAGACCATCACTAATTTGCATAGAACACATAAGGGAATAGGTTGAGTGTTTATCTTTCTGTAATCTTTCATTGCACAACAGAGAAGGAAAATAGTCTTTCTTTCAGAAAACCTTACAGAAGCTTTTTGATAGAGAAATAATTGGCATCTTTGCTTCAGGGTCCATCTTTCTCAGGTGGCAGCCATTATGGAGGACAGGTAAGAATTGTTTTTCTATTTTGGGGGTTTTTTTTCCCATTGTTCACCTTTCTCTCCTTTTCTGTTTTGCGAAAAACAAAATATTTTATAAAGGGGTGGCTTACAGCTAAACAGTGTTTACGCAGAGTAGATGAATACATGACTACCTACGGAGTCAGCCCACTCAGGAAAATAGAACACAGGAGGCTGCCCTGAGCACACAATCCAGTGCAACAGTGCTCCTCACACCTGACTGAAGCTGACTTTGATTTAAACTTTATTGTTCTGTTTAAACAGTAGCCATTGTAAAGGCCAATAGCTTTCAGTATGGTTATAAAGCAAGTGTTCACATTTGCGTGATACTGAAATCCATGGAAGACAAAAGTGTGATTTTTCTGTGATGGGTCATAAGTTCAAGAATGTGCAACAAATATAACGCTTCCTTTCTCATGTCCTTAGGGTATACCTTCTTCAGGAAGCAGCCAGTATAGTGGACAGGTAAATTTCTATTTTCATAGTATTGGCAGTCTCAGTACAGAGTTTGTTAGGAAAACTGACCTGTATTTTTTGCAAAAAGAGGAACGTTCTGAGAAAGAATAGCTTTAAACCGAACTGAGCAAGGATTGCTAAGTATTGGTCTGTCTGGTATGTCAGAGCATGATATGAGCGAATGATACAGGGGCCTGTGTTACTGCATCGAAATGCTTCCTTAAACAGATTGTAGTTCTAAGAAGCCCATTTTTGTTGTTATATTTAAACACAAGCAATTTGAAAGCCTAAGGACCACAGAGAACAAGTGACACTGTTACTCAGTAACATAACTAGTTACTCATCTTTTCCAGGGCTTTTCGTCAGGAGGCAGCCAGTCTGGTGGACAGGTAATGCTTTTCTTTCTCCACACCGTTCAGTTGTCCTAGTGTCAGGCACTCGCAATTTACTTTGCATATCTTTCCTTCACACG
>Ga0065711_1004165_pt1 | contig 24749 bp, 15 predicted proteins | sample Hoacrofraction12_FD_59098 | JGI IMG/M metagenome (GOLD analysis project Ga0065711, IMG submission 59098) | Hoatzin crop microbial communities from Cojedes, Venezuela - Epithelial fraction 12 v2 (version 2) | ecosystem: Host-associated > Birds > Digestive system > Esophagus > Crop | place...
TGAGGCACAGGAAGTTCCGTCTGAACATGAGGAAGAACTTCTTCCCTCTGAGGGTGACGGAGCCCTGGAACAGGCTGCCCGGGGAGGTTGTGGAGTCTCCTTCTCTGGAGATATTCAAGACCCGCATGGACAAGGTCCTGTGCAGCCTGCTGTAGGTGACCCTGCTTCGGCAGGGGGGTTTGGACTAGATGACCCGCAGAGGTCCCTTCCAACCCCTACTATTCTGTGATTCTGTGATTCTGTGATTCTGTGATTCTGTGTTCTCATTACTTCATCTGGCCATTGTTCTGATGCAGAAAAGTGGCTGAAGAGCAATCACTGCACAAGCTAGTTCAAACCTGCACATACCTAGAGAAGAGCTTAAAGAATCTTGATGCTAACTGGGAAATCAATAGAAAGAAAATGATTCCAATACTACCTGGGAGATATTTTTTTGTCTTTGGTGAAATTTCAGACTCTGTTGTTTAAGAGGATGTAGCATTAGCTATGGTAAAAATCACATTAAAACCCTCTCAAAGTTTTTGATGTCAGTTTAATAGTATAAATTAATTTAAATATTTAGATCTGTAATGGATGTTTTTTCTTCTATCCTGTAAACTGATGGATGAAGAAAATTAAATTAGAAGGTAGTCAGATAAATTGAAGAGTTGGTTTGCAGTACAAAACAGGAATTAGATACAAACTACCAGAAAAAGCATCCAATCAATGATTTCCTAGCAAAGATTAATCTGCCTAAGTTTTGGATGACCACAGTTGCAAAGATGTTGAGTGCTATTTTGAGGAAACAAAAATATCATAGAATCATAGAAGCATTTAGGTTGGAAAACAACTTTAAGATCATCAAATCCAACCATTAACTTAACACTGCCAAGTCCACCACTAAACCATGTCCCTAAGTGCCACATCTACAAGTCTTTTAAATACCTCCAGGGATGGTGACTTAACCATTCCCCTGGGCAGCCTGTTCCAATGCTTGATAACACTTTTGGTGAAGAAATTTTTGTAATATCCAGTCTAAGCTTCCCCTGGAGCAACTTGAGTCCATTCCTCTTGTCCTATAGCCTATTACTTGGGAAAAGAGACTGACACCCATCTTGAAACAGCCGCCTTTCAGGTAGCTGTAGAGAGCAATAAGGTCTCCCCTCCACCTTGTGTTCTCCACGATAAACAACCTCATTTTTCTCAGGCACTTCTCACAGGACTTGTCCTCTAGACCCAGCTTCATTGCTCTTCTGAGTTCCTCCTGCTGCACTGAAATTTCATTTTATTTCCTGTCGTTAATATTCTCTAAATCTTTTCATATAGAATAATGGGCCTAAACAAAGGCTTTTAGTGTTTTTTACCATAGGGAAAGAAAACTGTCTTTACACTCTTGGTGCTATACAAATGTATGTTACAAATTCAGGTCCTCTCAAACCCCAGAAAAATTTAGGGGTAATTGGAGGAGCAGTAACAAAACAATGAGAGAGAGACAAAGCTGAGAAAAGTGGTATTAAGGCTGCTTCAAGTGTAGGTTCTGTTGTTGCTAAGAGCTATTCTAAAATGCCTATTAGATATTTGTTAATAACTGACAACTTCACTCAATGTTCAGAATTTTCCCTGTACTCAAAGTTATATCATTCAACTCTCTGTAAGAAAGCAGAGTAAAAGCTTACACGTTCCTAAAGATCCTAATGACAAAATCCTTTGGGAAAAAAGAATCCAAGCTTCTTTGTATACCCTAAGAATACCCCAAAAAACCACCCCATGACTCCTGTTTTTTTGTCTTCAGAATTTTTTTTTTATGAATAGGAAACACAGTAAAAATTTGTGCTTTGTTGCTTGTTATATCTTACATGATGGTAAACCTAGATCTGGATTCATTCCTGGCACCTTAAAATCCAAGATAAATCTTCTCACTGCAGCATCAGAAGATGCCAACTAGCTTTGCTGGAAATGGCATCCCGGCAAGCTGTGCAGCTGTCTAACCATGGGGAGGGCCATAATTTTCAGAAGCAACTGATGATTCTGTTGCCCAAATGAAATCTCTTCATGTGCCAGACAGTGGGTAAAGCCATATCTTAAAAATTATTATCTAAACGTGTCTGAAGGAACATATTTAATATATTTGGAAAGTCTTAGCTTATCATCTAGGACAAAGAGTGAGCTGTCAGGCAATGATAAAGCAGGTGAGTGTTGTCATATATTGCCTTTGCCCTAGACAACTCACCCTGTGAGGAATGTTTGCCAAGTTCCCCAATCGGATATTATACCTTTTACGTCACACAAAATTAATTGAAAATACGTTGGAAAAGGCTTCATACAGCCAGCTTTACAAATTCAGCTTGCGAAACGTAATTCTTTCACTTACTTTGAGTGAAGATGTTTGAATATGTATTTCCTTTCTTTCTGTGCCAATATGATACGGAAGGAAAATACTGAACAGCTGAAGCAAATGAATGTATGACAAAAATTAGCTCAGGACTGCTCAGTTATAACTGTATGTCTTATTTCCACTCCAAAAAAAACCTGAAAATTCAATTATTCTGTGATTCTGTGAAAATCTGAATAATTTTTTCAGGAACAGTGTTGCATCATGCTATGCATGCCATGAAATATTTGCACAAAATATTTTGGAAAATGTGGCAACTTCAGCATGAGTAAACATGGAATCACTTGTCACTCACTTCTTCCAAGCCAATCTGACAGACAACAAATACCAAACAGTCCTTCTGTACAATGTGGAAAAAAAATGCTCTGTGTACTCCTAAACATTATAATTCAGATGTTTATTAGGCAGGAAAAGTGCTTTTGGAGAAAAACAACAAAAATATCAAAAACCCCAACAATTGAATGTGCTCTAACGCCATTTTTTCTGTGCAAATTCAGTATGCCAGCTAGGGAAGACAGAACTTGTAGGAAAGGTACAGGTTATTTCATACAGACAATGCACTTTCAACTTGCAGAAGGAAATTTAATTTCAGAAAGAAAAATTGATATCTTAAAGAATTAGGAATGGATTCAGGAATCAGATTGTGCAGTAGCACTCCCACTTGTCCTACAGAACTAGGCAAAGAAATGTGAAAGGCAGAATAGCACATTAGGTACTTTTCACACCCAGTTGTTCAGCAGCTGTGGGAAAAGTCTCCACTGCTCCACAGCCTTTAGCCTCTTTGTAAGACCATATGTTTTCAAAAAGCAATGACAATCTCAGGTTTTTTAAGGAAAAATAACAATCCAGGATAATGAGTCAGCAACTAACAAGAGTTTCTGGTCAGCAACAAGCCATATGTAATGTTATGCTTAACATTTCAAACAAGTTTGTAAACTTCAGTAGGACATAATATACTATGACATTGATGTATTTTCCAAGGTGTATCTAGTAAAGAACTTTCTGATGATTAATAAGCGTAGATCCTAGGAGTAAATGCATGAAGCTATTGCACCATCAGTGACATATCTTCTTAATGAGCTTATTTGGGAAAAAGAGCACAGGTTCAGTTCAACAAAAACAGCTGAAAAGCTGAAAAGAATACGAGAATTAAGGTTGAGAACAATATTCTTTTCCACATGATCTAAAAGCTGATGATTACTAATGACAAGGAGATTATGTGCCTTCATTTTTAAATCAAAAGGGTGGTTACTGACAGTGCAGTTGTGTCCTTGAGGAATACCTCTGGAAAATGCAAAGTAGAAGATGCCCTATGTGCAAGGCCTGTCTCACTTTCACCATTCTTTTGGACAACAACTTTTGTTTATTACTAAGTACATAGCTCCAGTCTTAGGATGGGATAAGATTAAAGCAGGTTTTAGAATGGGATATAGATCTGTCTCCTCACTCCAAAAAGCATTTGCTTTTGTTCTTCTAGCATAGAGGACTGAAAATCTAACCAGACTCATCATCTGTGTGGACAGCTACTGGATTTGCTGTCCAGTAACTTGACTTGACTGTTCCTTTTCTTGCACCAGACTGGCTGTTCCACTTCTCACTTGATGAAACTGGAGGAAAGAAAAACTGGGAATCTGCTGCTAAAAATCACTTGGTGTCAAAGCTAGTGAGGGACTTGTCTTAGAGAGAAAAGAAATAGAGAGGGATCTGTCACAGGACTGTGGAGGAAGAGTCTAAGACTCCTGATGGTCTTGTGCCACCCCCAGCAGTAAGCAGCAGCCCCGAATCTGCGTGGGAGGCCTCAGGAAATCTTCGCGGAGTACTTAAGGAATTTACTGACCTTCAGATTGAAGAGAATCCTGAGGAAGGGCAAGATGCAGAAGGTGGGTCAGCAGCATTGAACTCTTCATTACTCTATAACAGCTGTTGCTATCCGATCAAAAACATTTCCGTTCCTTTTATTCCCACTTTGAGCCTGAACCTAATCCTGGCTGGCCAAAGTAAATAGTGCATAGATCAGGCCGATTTCATCATAGCTCTTCTAGTAGAGGGCCGTTGTGTGAATTACATTGCTTGAAATGTCCACAGAAAGAATTAGTCTCTCTTAATTTACTATAATGATCTACAGGTTTGACTAATTATTTTTTGTGAGGAAAATCTTCTCTTGCCTTCCACTATAAAATAACCATATAAATGTCCTCATCTTGGAGCACTACAGTATATATCTTGCAAAAATATTCTCTGCCAGTATAAATAAAGGCTTTAATCATGTCAGTCCTTATTAATATCACAGCATTAGAAGCCAGAGACAAAAGAGAGGAGGGCAAAATTGTTGTTGCTTTATTTAGAAACAAAGTACATGGGGAAAAAGCTGTCTCACCAGTTACAAGGCACATGGTGATGTCACATTCCACAAGGATTTTGGTGCAAGGAGTATAGCAGTCTGTATCTGTTAATTTTTATAACAGTTAACACTAACTGGAGCAGAAGGAAAATACAGTATGTTCCTTTACTGCCGTTGTTTATGGCTAAATATAGGAATCCTATGGAGCCTGTAGGTAAATTCTTGTTATCTAAGGGATCGTTCATTACTCAGTCAAGTCTGCACAGGAAGACAAGGCCATCTGACACTACTGAGATGCCTGGTAGTGGCTCAGGAGTGTTTAGAGAAGTTTGACCTGAGTTCATTCTTAAGAGACATTGTCTTCTTCAATGTGTTCACAGCCAAATCACTGCCTGCATCTCAGCTGTATGACAAACAGCTCACAGAATCGCACAATCACAGAATGTTCGGGGTTGGAAGTGACCTCTGTGGGTCGTCTAGTCCCAACCCTCTGCCGAAGCAGGGTCACCTAGAGCAGGCTGCACAAGACTACGTCCAGACGGTTGTTGAATATCTCCAGAGAGGGAGAGTCCACAACCTCCCTGGGCAGCCTGTTCCAGTGCTCCATCACCCTCAGAGTGAAGAAGTTCTTCCTCATGTTCAGACAGACCTTCCTAGGCTTCGGTTTGTGCCCTTATGCACACCATGCCCTCACACATCCTCTTTTCCTGCAAAATGAAATTTGATTGTTCAGGGAGGAAAAGAGCTGCAGAATAGTCCAATTTTTTCTGCAGTCTGGATGGCTGGGAACCGGAGCTGCAGAAGTAGCCAGCCACCCTGACATGTAAGTGCAACCAAACAGTGCAATGGGAATCAGTGCACTGAACTGTTGCATATGTAAAGTCACACGATTACTCAGCGGACAGGGTATGTTATTGATTTGAATTATAAAGACCTTCTGGCATATCTTGATGTCGACAAGATAGAGAATTCTGTACCCAAATTGTATACATACACCCATCATATACACGTTATTAGTCGAAAGTCTACTAATTTTTTCATAAGAAAATTATAATTTTCATAAGTTTTGCGCCTCATTTGTGTCACCTTGTCAGATTTATAGAAGAATTGTTTTGCATAGAAATTTTGAAATAACTGAGTAAAAGTTAATTTGACACTCACATATGTAGCAGATATAAAAACAGAAGAATTAACACCTTCAGATGCTGATATTTAAATTTTCGGTGATTTTAAAAAATTATTTATTATGACAGCTCATTAAAAAGTATGATAGCAGCTGCTGATAGGAGGAAGCAGGATGGTATCCCATGCACACATGTACAAAAAACATGCAAGGCAGAAAGTTCTTTCTAGGTGGAATCTATTTCAGCTTTTTTGAAACAGGAGTATGAAGTGATAGACTGTAGACTACAATCTACTTCAAAGTTTGCATTTCATGACTGATAAATACCCATTAATAACCATAAAGCTGATGGACACTTGAAACACCACACAAAATTTTCACTGTGCTTTCTCTGATTTGCGAAGATTCTCCAATTAGCCAAAATTCAGTCTTGCATTTGAAAGCATACAGCACAACTTCTGCATCCGGCATCTTCAAAACCATCAAAGCTCCATGTGGGTGCAGTATTAGCTCCTGGATAACATCACTTGCAGGTTATTCTAAGTGTTTCATGAAATGCTCTGTTCCTGTGTAGTGTCTAGAGGGGTACTGTACCTAGCCTGCTGAACTTCAAGGTTAGGCGATGTAACAAGATGTGTGGTATGAACATTTTAGAGAACAGACCATTGAATAGTCATATAATCCTGAAAGAAAGGTGTGTCAGGGAGGAGTAATTTCTAGCTTTTGGGGCACATTTCTTAGACGGAGGATAACAATTGTTTGAAGACTGGCATAGTGAGGTGGACTGTGCTGAATGTAGCTAAATCAAGAAGCATAGTGGTGTGACGGGGAGATTAAGACGTTATAAAATGAAGGACAAAGCAGAACACTATAAAATGCTGAAGTTCAGTCTGTGGTCAGTGAAAGCAAAGAAGGAAGCAATGATTTCTAAGCTGTCATGTTAGTCCAGAGCTGCATTCCATAGACACTCAAAAACAAACTGTATCTTACCCTGGGCCCAATTGCATAAACACCTATACAAATGTTTAATATTACATGGATGCTGTTGACTATTTTTAGGTTTTCAACAAATACATGTGTTTTACTTCCCACTTCTACATCAGAAACAGAATACAAACATTGATTATCAAGCTTTCTGACAGCGGTTCATAGACTGCACATCCTAGAATTTAAATGTCCTGAGTCAAAAAGTTTACTAGTCTTCAAAAGAACTGTATGAGTTAAGAATTTCTCATTCCGTGATGCCTCCAAGGATTGTGAAATGTCCAGGCTCAGTTTTCCCCAGCTGCGTAAACTCCTGTGTGAGTGATGATGAACTCAGCCATTCATGCGATGCAGAGTGAGAGAGTACTCATGTTGCTCTGCCACAAATGTGTTGTATCCTCATGCCTTGCGGAAGGGGGGAATGTGGTAACTGAAACTCCTCATAGCTAAAAACTGACTGCCATGCAAACTACTGGTTATGCACTTCAGTTTCTTCAGACATGCTGAACTCCTAATGGGGATACTGATTTCTACTACAGGCATTTTAGAGATGCTTTTTACACTGTTGTGTTGGGAAAGCTGCAGGGAAAGAAGGTGCCCAATTCTTCCCAGCATCTGAAGTGCTGTGTTAGATATATCTTTCCTCTTGCCTGGGGAGGCCCAAATGCACCTTTAGTGAGTGCTATACCTGCAGTAAAGGCATTGCTGCTTTAGGGACATTTAGTGTCAGTTAATTTAATGATTTGGAGAGGGAGAAGAATGACAATATGGTAAAAGCCCAGCCATAGGAGTGAGAAAAATGGGTTCTATTTTTATCTCTTCATGTTAGTTTAAATTTCTCTCTTCCATTTGTTCGAAGAAAGCAGTAATTTTAGTTTACATACATCCTCAGACTGAAAGCTCTGATTTTTTAAAAAGAAGCTATTTTGGTCTTTGTATAAACAGTGTTATGAAGATAGTTTAACAAGTTATTTTCATCATGAATTAGTACTGTTCAACCGATCCCCATTTATTCACAGATTTTGCAAACATTTTTTTTTCCTCTACATTAAGGGAACAGCAAAAAAAACAATCTAAACTTGATCTTTGCCTTAAGGTACCTCCAGGTAGAGAAAAATCATGCCAAAAATATGGCACTTGGGATTGTTGTAAAGTGGGGTTCATAACTGTACTCAGCTCCATGTTTTTTGCATATGTAAGTTACACAAAGGCTGAAAACATTGGGTTGTATAGAAACAACATATGTCTAGGTTAAAATAATCGTCTGCAGTTCTTGGAAAGAGAAAGGAACCTCTAGTGATTCATTCCACTTTCTAAAGTCAGCTGTTTAAGACTTGTAGAATTAGCTGTCCTCCCTTTTCTCCTCATCAGAGGGAATATGAATAACTAGTTTTGAAAGCACTTAATTTTTAGATTAAAACAGTTACTATGGAAAAAAGTAGAATTAATGTTCTGTTTTTCTGCAATCTTACAAAAACTTGTAAGATCAAAGTGATCAAAGTCTGTGAGATTTCCATCCTCTTTGATGTAAATCTTTCATATTATTCTGCCTGTAATAGTATTTCTGTCAGCTTGTCCCTGGTTTCTTCAGATTGGCTGTGTGTTCTTGGCTGTGTGTAAATGAAATTAGGTCCCATAAGGTTCCGGACACAACCCAATACTAAATTCAGAAGAGTTTCTTCTAATCTGGGAATTCAAATCCACTCCATACTCAAAAATCTGAAAGCACTCAGATTCAAAGTTCTTTTTTGGCTGGGCTTTACTTAACATCAAAGGTCTAAATATGTACATGACAAGAGGAAGACAATGCAGAGAGAGTAAAGAGTGAACAGGCAGAATTCTCCTCTTTAAGGTCAGGAATAGATTTTCCTTTGTTAGCAGATCTGACACTAAACACAGGGCACAATGCTGTAAATATCACAGCATGACACTATCTGCATCTTACAAGAGATCAAATCAAGGCAATAGTGATGTGGTCTCCTCTACTGTATACAGCTCAAGCTTTAGAAGGCAGAAGGATTGTCATCATGCCCATATATTTTGTGGTGTGAAAAGAATTCAGGATATTTTTGTAGCTGTCTGGGTTCCCTCTTTTCCTTTAGGCATCTTTCCTCAGGCAGCCTTCCAAATTCAAGGCCATCATACAAGCAAAATAAATAAAAAAAATAATTGGATCAGCATTGCACATACAAAACCTAGGAATTTTAAAAGAATAGATTAGAAATACAAGGTTTGCATTGTTTGCAGTTTGAAAGGTCAGAGAGCAGATGAAATCTGACAGCTAATCTCCAGCCATCACTGAAAAGGTTCTAAACCTGCCTTTTAATGCTTTACTTTTTAAAAGTATATAAAATAGTCAATAATTCCTACAAATCTGGGTAACTTAAAATTCTTTGCTTATTTTCCTTTTTTCTTTATTGATGCTTCATTCAGGATCAAGCTATTCTAATCCATGTTTTACAAGCACGTGGAGTGAAACAGTTCCACAAAGCTGTCTGAAACAAAATAAATACGAATGAAATGATAGACATCAATGACTGTGGTGGAAACCCGTTGGCATCGGCTGGATTATTTTTAACAGCATTAGATCTAGGGAAGAATTTTAGAGGTCAAAACCAGAATTTCTTCAAGCATAGATTTACTGGGAAGAGTGAATTGGTGTTCGTGTCCTCTGTTAGCTTCCGCCCATGACTCCTCTAGAGCACTGCAACTGCTGGAACTTCAGAAACAGATGTTTCCAACCCATTTCACGCTGAGCAAGAAGTCTGAGAGGAAAGGTAGTACTGCACTGTTCTGGAAACGCCACAGATATTTCCAGCACTAGGACTAGGACAGATGGGAATTATTCAGGCCAGCTGACTCTGTGCAGGATTGCCGCTCTGATCTCATCTCTGAACACAGGCCCATGCTCTTTTTGCATGGCTCACAAGGTTCATGTGCAGGACAGTATCCCAACCCCATTTATCCTTAGGCTATACTGCTGTGACTAAAGACAGGATTTTCACTAATATAAGGCAACACTAAGATTTTTTTTTTTTTTTCCTGGAGCAACAGAAAGAACCAGCTAGATAAAAGAGGATCTTTGTAAAGACAATGGGAATGTAGACAGAACCTCCAACATGAAGAGATAGGTGAGAAGTGGACAAAAATAAGCTAGTGGAATAAGCTAGAATGAGAAATAGAATGGTAATAGTACTAGAAAAGTGGACGATTTGGGTATATATGACAAGAAGTGGAGAGAATGAGGTGTGTCTTAGAAAGGCCAGAGTAAGGGGAATGCCCGCATTTAAGACACCATCACAAAAGGAAAGGGAAAATTCTGGAAACTCTTTCTGACTGGTGCAAGGAGAAATCACAGAGAAAGAATGACAAGTGTAATTGGGAAGGAAAAGCCAGGAAAGCTAAATATTTCTAGAAAGCCTTTTTTATTTTTTGAGGTACCTGAGTTGAAGATGTTAATGCTATCGGGTTAATCTTATCTGGCATCTTTCTTTGCTTTTCACCTCTCACCACGCAGAAGCTTTCTGGTACTCAATACTTCAATGCGGCACTGGAAAACAACGAACACATTTTGCTGCTGATCCAAATCCCTCCAGTTGTACTGCATATTGTCAATTTTTGTATTTATTGACTGTCTTTGTGCACTGCTGTACAGCCTTATCAGAAACCTCTCGGTAATCTCATAAACAACATGCAGATCTGGTAGTATCTTTTGTGTGAGGTATCACTGAAATATATACATGAAAGAAACTTGTTGTTCTTATTCCTTCCATAGAACTCTGCAAGTGTATGTACCCTGAAAACTCAAGACTTGCCTGTTTTCACATACTCATATCTAACAAGGTCTGCCTGACTGAGGCAAGAAAGAAAGGCAGGGAGAATCTAGTATCTGAGTCCTGATAGACTGGCAGTTCTACAAGAATGATCGACTTGTTTCTTGAAAGGCAGAAGTTCAAGAACAAGAAGAAGATGGATGTAGAAGAGGGATAGAAGACAGAGTCAGCATTTTAAGACATGGACACACATCAGAGGTATTACACAACTAGCACTGCTTCACCAAGGGAGAGAGGAAGAAACACAGGTAGATTCAACACTTTCTGCAGAAGTATTCGTCAAGCTGGAAACACAAAAGGAAAGAGTGGATGGTCTTTCAGTGTGCAGGGTGAGAGAACATGCAACTGAGGGAGACAATAAGAGAAATAATGTGCATTGGTAGATTAAAGAGTACAGAAATGATTCATTAATTGGGACTTCCAATATTGCACAATGGCATTACTACAAAAATACAAAGGAGAGAGCAATTTCTTGAAGGGTTTCATCAGCAAGTTGGGATTTTCTCAGATTTTTAACCTAAAAAGTGTTATATTATTCTTGCGTCACAGAAGGCAGCACAGAGCACAGTTGCACCATCCTCAGTAAAACAGTGAAAGACACTGTGTCCAAGTGTGGGTTAACCCGGCCAGCAGCTCAGCCTCACACAACCACTTGCTCACTCACCGCAGTGGGACAGGGGAGAGAATTGAAAGGGTAAAATTGAGAAAACTTGTGCGTTGAGAAAAAGACAGTTTAACAGGGAAAGCAAAAGCTGTAGACACAAGTAAAGCAAAGTAATTAATTCACTGCTTTGCACTGGCAAGCAGGAGTTTAGCCATTTCCAAGAAAGAAGGACTTCATCATGCATAAAAGTTAGTTGGGAAGATAAACACCATAACTTCAAATGTCCCTCCCTTCCTCCTTCTTTCTCCAGCTTTTTATTACTGAGCACAGTGTTATGCTGCATGGGATAGTCCTTTGGTAAGCTGGGGTCAGCCGGTCTGGCTGTGTCACCTTCCAACTTCTCATGCACCCCCAGCCTAATTGCTGGCAAGATGAGCAGGAGAAACTGAGGCCTTGACACTGTGTAAGTACTGTTCAGCAACAGCTAAACCACTCTTGTGTTATCAACACTGTTGTGGTCGCAAAACCAAAATATGGCTCCATACCAGCTGCTATGAAGAAAATTAACTCTATCCCAGTCAAAATCAGCACACTGAGAAAGTGCAGTACTTCCTGGAATGAATAAACGTGCATGAAATGTAGTGACTTCATGTCTTCGTTTAACATGATAAGCTCTTTGCTTTGCACTGCTTCAGCTCTGTGGAAAAAAAAAAATGTCTCTCCATGTTAACTTTTTACCACAGGACATGGGAACTTACAGGGATTTAACCAGGCAAACAAAGGATGAGGAGAGCAAACTTAAACATCTGCATGTGCAAGCAAGGACTGAAAAGAGTATGTCCTTATTTTCAGAGCATGCTTTTCAGGCAATCTGTGGGGAGCTCTCTATTGCACAAATGAAGCTTCCTTTATGATGTGGGTCTGAAACAGCCACCGTCAATACTGTCAGCTAACGAGGCAGTGGTTGTCACGCAATGGGGGAAAGGACTGAAGCAAAACCAACCCCTTAGCCATTCTCCCCTCTGTCTTAGCCCCTCCCATTCTGCCTTCAGGGCTGCCTTGGGTGGATGCTCAAAGATTATATAACCTGGCAGCAGCTCTTTAGGCTGGTTTGTGAGCATACGATATCTGCTGTAGCTTACTCTGAGTAAAATAGTAGTGCTTGTTCAGAGTTATTTAAATACTGCTGTCATTAATGTAGCCTCTCTCAGATGTCAGGCATCATCAGAAGTTCACATTTTTTCCAATTAAAACAGTCTGTAATAATTAGATTGTATGTGTCTGTGTTTCGACTTCGAAAAGGCTAAATAGTTGGCAAGCCTCCTAAAGTAGGATTAGACTGCAGACCAGCTCAGACAATGCTTCCAGGCATGGAGGATGTACTGCAGAATCAGTTTAATAAGGTCTGATTAGATTACTTTCTCTGGTCAATTTGAAACACACTGGCCATGTGATAAACCATTTTTTTATCTAACCACACTGCTCTTTTTCTTTGTTGAATCATATTTTAAAAGCATTAAACATATTTTGTAAATATCTATTTATTTACAGATGCAGAGAATCATAACCTCATGAATTCCCTGTTGTCCCAGTGCAGTTTGATATCACAACCCAGTCTAAAGATCGACTCATTGCTTGAGAAGTTTGTACTTGGTGGTTTCCCTTCTGAATATGTTATGTCCCTTTTTTCCCCTACATAAATGGCATTGTTAGTATTACAAGAAAACAGTCTTGCATTTCTTATTTCGGTCTGTCAAGATAACAGCTTATGTACTGAAAACAGTGGTAAAGTTAGATGTTTCTGACAAATTACTTGTTTAAGAAGACTGTTGAATTTTAGCCGTATGGGTTAACATACACATGGATCTGAATATCTTTATACTCAGTTTATTGCATGCTATGTGGAACAAATAGTTATACAGAACGTCTGAGTCAAGAAGTCCTTTGTGTAAGTTTTCAATGCTTACAGTAACAGAGCTTGCATTTTGCTAGTTTCCTACCTAATGCCGTGACTAGTAGAAGAGGTATTAAAATTTTTAAGTCTACACAAAATATGCCTTCCTCTGGCCTCTTTTATGATGCTGAGTTATGCCAACAGACCTTAGCAGCCAGTTCAGGTCTTTGAAAATGCATTACTCCAGTCTGGTTTGCCTTTCATCAGTCTGTGCCCAGTCACTTCTCCCAGTTCTTATCTGGTCTGGAGCTTCCCTGCTGATACACAAATTCTACTGCATCATGTACATTTGCATTCTATTTTCCATTGGAATAAAGAAATATTTAATCTTCTTCCAAGATTATTGTTTCTATATAGTACCATGTTAAGAAACAAATAGGCGCAGGTGTTCCCTGTGGACTCTGGAATAACATTGAGTAAAACTATTTGTAGTACCTGGAGGTGATAAGAATATACAGTGTCCAACCCAGAGACCATCTTCTATGTCAAGGACCAATCCTATCAAATGCTGCTCAAGCTTCTCTTTTCACTGTAACGTTCTGAACAAGGGGTTTCAGTGGTCTGCAGGCTCATTCAAATAAAATGACCTAGGATGAGTTTCAAGGAAAAAAATTTTTTTTGCATTATAACTGACTACTGCCACAAGAATGAAGAGTCAGGAAAAATAAAGGGGAAAAGTAGAATCGAGTATTTCCAGAGTGCCAATTTAAATGTGTGGTGACAGTATGCTCACACCTGGTTGAAGTTTATTTCATTAAGTTTCATTAAGTTGATAATTTAAAACAGATTATGTCCATGTGGTCTGTGTTCATACATTCCTCTAGTTTATATTCTTCATTAACATATAGAGACTTTTCCCTCAGATTAGATTTATGTACTGTTTTCAAATAGCTGGACAATGTATGGATAAAGACAGGAGGGGGAGAGAAAGAGAAGAAAAAACTTCCCCTCATGTTTTCTAGGGAGGCTGAAACAACTAGGCAACGAGCCGACACATCCTGTCAAATTGCTGTTAAAAACTCAAAGGAAAACACAGACTGCAGTACTCATGTGGTGTTTTTTTTAATAAGCTTCCTGCAAATATCTCACTTGGCACTAGCTGCCATTGGTAGCTGGTGCACAGTAAAGGCAAGATTTATTTCTAGCTTCTACAGGGAGCTATAATGGCCCAGACATATGTCTAGCTTGAAAGCCTGAGATACCTAGTCTGGCAAACCATGTTTCCTTAGTTTCCTCTGGGAAATACAGTCTCCTGTGAAATCTCACAAAAATTGAACACTGATGCACGTTGGAGCCTGGATAGGTGCAGTTTGTCTACTTGTCAGTAAAATGTCACTAGATGTTGTTAAAACTTGGTTACACCTTACAAATCAACTCACTCAGCAAAACATGTTAAAATAAAATGGACAGGAGCCAGAAGAGATGAGACAGGATTATTTAAATCTAATATGTGTTAGAATACAGCTTAAGTCCTCTGACCCTAATCATTTTCCACTGGAGTACATCACATTAGGATCCTGGGACAATTTACGTAGGAGTCTGAGTAAATGTTCTGGCTTTGTCCTGCAGAAGAATTCATGCCCTTTAATAATAAGTGAAAAAACATGGATGGCCTCTTATTCATTCCAGAGGCTATTGATACCTGTAAATGTAAAATTTCCACCTACAGAGTGATTGTAATTAAACTAAACTAGATCCTTGCTGTTCTGAGAAGACAAGAAAGCTTTAACATAAAGAGGCTCCTCAATAACACTACTTAGACAAACTCGACTTGCTGTTTTGAGAAGGCAAGAAAGCTCTAAGATAGAGAGACTCCTAAATAATTCTACCCCAGACAACTCAGCCTTGGGAGGGCAGATGTACCAAGCTACAGAGATTAAGAGGCACCAAGAGGGCAAGAAGACCGGAACAAAACAACCTGAAAGGACACGGTGTACGTAATCTTAGAACTGAGTCTGCACAGAAACAAAGGTCAACCAGCGGACACTGTGATGAGGAGTATAAGCTTTCATCTTGAGATCCCCAAAGACCACCCGAAGACACTAACAGACATGTGTGAAAGATATTAACATATGCTAATTTGTTCTTGAAAAAGTCATGAATATGCTAAACATTTCTCGGAAATATAATGAATATGTATATTGTGATTGCATTTAAACTGAAATGACAGGGTGTTTGGCTCGTACGTTTGGAGGAGAGATCCCCCGTGTGCCCGGTGCCGCAATAGAGAATACCTGCTTCATAGCCCTCTGACTATTGAGTCTTTAGTTCCGGCTTTTCACGGCATCACTATCTATATGCATGAGACAGCCCAGCATACAAACTGCACTGCTGGTTCTGATCCTTAAGCACAACTGCAGTGAATGAGGAGATGCGCTGCACTTTTAGCAGCCTCTGTTGCTGCTGGTTTTTACATTAGCTCATAAAGTTAACCTTGTAACAATAATTACTGTGTGTTTATAGGCTTTCTTTTTCTTTAGGCATTCTTTTAGACTTCTGTTTGTCTTCAAATCTACCTTTCTCGGCTAATGCCCTGGAAAAAGCTGAGGTGGGCCAAGATAACATGATCCTGTCTGCAGCGCTGTGCGTCATTAGAGAAATTTCAGTCAAGCTTGTGAGCAGGTCATGGTAATGACATTGCCTTAATGAGGGAGTTGAAATTCTCAGGAGAGTTGTGACATGGCAGTTCTCAGAGATGCTTTGGAGCTCTCCTGTTGCCTCTGTTACTGTGAATAGCTGGGATGCCTTGAAGTAACTAGAGAAGATCATCAGTGCTAACACCTGGGACTGTTTATTTGGCATGGATGTATTTGTTTCTGCTTCTCTCACCTTGATGGGGCTTATTAGGTGGGATATATATCAATTTTTTTCACTTTGCTGTACCTGATTTTCCAGCTTTTCATGATTCCTTTCTTCTTTCTTAGGGTGTTCAGAATAACCCAGTTCTCAAAGCAAGACTCTGCAGTTTGCCATCAAATCACATGCAAAGCACCACATTTCTGGTCATTTCTGCCTTCAACTACATCCTTCTCTCTAAACTCAGTTGTTATTTTCATGAGGCTCAGCACAGCAGCACCAAGTGTGGGGATTGTGAGTTTATTGTGGAAATTGCATGTAGGAGTAACAATTAGTATCATATAGGTGCAAATAAACAATCTTCGACATTTTACTATGTTTAAGAGACACTGCTATGGAAAACTAGTCAGGTAAGTAAGCAATTAGATTCACAGGGGTAGATCCTTAGGTACCTTCTAGCTGCTTTTTTGTCTGTTCTGTATCACGGGAGTAAATGCAGCTAGCTTCTGCATAGTTCGGAACACTGTATGAAGCACGCTAAAAAAAGAAACCAGTTGAAATAGCCATTACCTGGACCTAATATATCTGTTTAAGATTTACAAGTGTATAGTTAAAAAAAAACAGAGTAGCATAGGGAGATTTGTCATCTATTTTGATACTGATCAAAAGAATTCAAGCTGATTTTCCGTGCAACGAAGTCAGCAACAAGAAATATATGCTTAGAAAACCTACATGAACAAGACACTTTATGGTAGTGTTATTTTAAACTAGTGGCAGCCAAATGTTTCTGCAGTCTTTGACTCTGAATTATATCAAGTTGTTTATCGCTAACATGTTTTTAAAAAACAACTGCAGCTGTGACAGACTGCTTTGTAAGTTAACATTTTCTGTTCTTTTGTCTGAGTGAAGTCTCTTGCAGGGTAACAGAACTGTGGAAGCATTTCTGCACTCAAAACAAAAAGGCAAGAAACTCCTGGCTTTTCATCAGAACTGAAGCATTCCAGAAAGATTTTCACCTGAGACACTGCAGTGGAAGCATTTACTTTTGTGACCATTTCTACCTAGGAAGCAATCCCCATCAGCCTGTACATTAAGGATTTTTAAAGAATTCTCCCTCACAACATCCTTCAGTTTCTCAATAATTAAAGTAACACATTTCTGAATGATCTAAATAATATACCAGCAATGAATAAATCATTTGACCATAAGGCCACATTCATATTTTTATTTATAGTCTCACAAGAGAGAAAAATGTTTACCCTAATCGGTATCTCCCATTGTTCAGCTGTTCTCACTAGGCATATCTGAGGCTGTGACTTTATACTTGCTCTAGATTCAAACCCATATTTATTCTGAGACTTCAACTGGGATTGCTACTGGAATCAACCATAGTATCATGACAGTGAATGTCACTATTCTTTTCAGAATTGTGTCTCATTGAAACACAGCTCCTCTTTTGAAAACAAGAAATCCTTCACAGTCAATGAAATGAAACTTTGGTTAAATGCAATAACCTGTGACGAACCACAGGAAGCTGCCAAAGTTTCTGCTGCAGTTACTGCTAGAGTTCGTCTCCAGCCACCCAGAGTAATTCTTTTAGCAACTGCAAAAATAATACTACAAGGATTCTTGTGGTCCCTTTACAGAGCTGAGTAAAAGCCCTTTCCAGGACTGTGGTTTCTACCTACACATCTCCTCTTCATCTAGGTTTGTATCTACACCAAGTCGTGAATTCTGTGACAAAAGAGTTTTCATAGGAAATAGTTGTTACATTGTGGAAAGTTGCAAGGCTTAACGGGAACCTCTTCAGATCTAGAATGGTCAAACCCAAGAGATATCTTTAATAGTCAAAGTGTTAGGACACTGCTTGATCTCAGCTGTGAAATTAATCTGAGTCCACCATAACCCCAGCAGATATCCAAACCAAAAGGTTACAGCTTTTTCTCTTTCCTCCTCTCCCTGTCAGAAATCTTAGTTACTAATTCCAAACAGAGTAGGTCTGGATGGACTTGCTTAGGTTTGCTGATGGTCTGTTTTATCTCTCTGCTTTCTGTTTCTAAACTTCATACTCGTTCTCCTCCTTCTTCCATCCTCTTCTTGTCTTTGTGGCCAGCTTTATTCACAGTTTTATAATTTTTTCAGGCATATGTAGAAATTACTTCTGGTTCTTACAAGTTTCACACTGTTATTGTTGACTGTTGCTATGTGTGTCCTTTGAAGTTCTGTTTTAAGTCAGTCATTTAGAGATTTTAAGGGGGACTTGGAAGCTCAAGGTCCTGGTTACACACAGATAAGCAGAACTGGGGCCCAGTCTTATCTGGTAATCATATATGGCAGCAGTGGGAAAGAATATCTATAGCTGTGTTGAGGACGTGTCTCTACTTTCATTATTACCCTATATTTTAAAAGCATAATTTCTTTCCAATGGTAAAATCCTTGCTGGATAATAGAATTGCAGTTATTTAAATAAAGCAAAATACAACATTTTTATGAAAGAAATAAAACTATTTTTTTTCTCCTCTGTTAATTGCTTGTATTTATCTGACTTCGTAGCTGAGAATTTCTAAATCTTCTAAACTCCCCATTCTCCATAAAGTCATCTTGGATGAATAAAGAAGGTAAAACGGACATTGTGTCTTAAAATAGCAGATTTTCACAGCTGGAAAATGTTCACAGCTTCTCCTTAGCAGTGTAAGAAGAGAGAGAAGGAGAGAGAGAAACATCAGTTTATTTATTCAAGCTGCTAGCAATCACAGCCCTGCTGCTTCCTCCCTTCAGTCAGAGTGAATGGTAGTTGTAAACACATATTCTTCCCTTTCAAAAATCAGATATGGGCACCCTGGCCAGAGCTGCTTGCTGACATGTAGAAATTATCCAAGGATGCAATGTTATTTATCACGATATGTACTTTGCACTAAACATGTGAACACTCTCAAACCAAAGAGTGAAGAAGCTGTGTTCTGGAAGATCCATTACACGTGTCAGAAACTGAATCTCAATTTTGAGTCTTTAGATTTTTGCTCTTTAATTGAAAGTAGTTTTTCACAATTATTCAATGCTTTCAAAAATCAGGGAAGTCAGTTGCAAGTATAATGCATTTGTAAATGAATACATGATTGTTAATGTGGTATGCAAACTTAGCTTCAGTGTGCCTTCCAGTTATAAGCATGGATTAGAAATAAGCAAGTGTGCAGGTGATACGAACAAAGACTGCCACAATGGCACATGTAGGACCATGGTGCTTCAGTGGCATAAAGCCACTCAAAAGTAGGCATACCAAAATAGCAGCTCTTAAGTTTTTAACATTATACACTGTGGCAGGGAAGGATGGGAGGGGAAATTCTTTCTCCTATTTCCAATATCTTTGTACCCTGGAATGCACTAGAACATGTTATTAAGAATATGGGCATCAGAAAACCATCTGCCTGCTATGTAGATGGCGGATAAACAACTCTGCTTCCTGGCTGAGGACTTGCAGGAGGTGGAGAAGCAGGCAACAGGTAGAAAGTTCACACCTTTTCAGCCAATCACTTTCACTAATGCATGGTATGTTTAAGAAATCCTTTTACCGTAAGCTTGCTTGACACAACCTTAGGACTTATTACTAATCCCTCTGAAGGATTTTTCCTTTGACTGCCTAATGAAAGAACTCAAGTAAGTGTACTGAGCAAATTAAAAAGTGAAGCAGGCTGAGGGAAGCAGGCCAGAAAGTCATCGATGAAATACAGGGGCTCAAGAGACTTTCAAGTGGGAAGTTTCACAAGGGTAGTGGAAATAGTTGATTAAAGCAGAAGAATAAAGATGGGTTATGCAGTTCCACATTTTATTGCCCAAATGCAGCTAAAGCAACATCTGCTCATAATACTCTTTTTGCATTTTGGGAGAGGAGTAGCTCTGGCTCACAATGAACTGGCCCCTGTGCTCTTGTTCCAAATGTAAATTCCCACTTCTTTTTTCAGTTCAGCTACACTCATTTGGCTGTTTGAGAAATTTCCACAGACAGAGAGCTAAGAACCATATTCCTTCCTACAACAAAATTAGTACTACTAGCTAATAAATTCCAGCACCTCTTCCAGAATCATCAACACATTAATTGCCCTTACAAAATATTGTTCCTTTGTAGTAATGAAGAAACATTCAGGCTACAAAAAGTGAGTAAGTTATCGATGGATGTCTAGGGAAGTGGGTTTGTCATACTTGCTAGCAAGGTAAATGAAATGGCTAAAGAAAGGAAGTCACACTTTTGAGATTGTGTATTGTGATTGGAGTGACAGAAATGATCAAACCAGGGCAGTAAGAGTTTACAACACCAGGATTTAAAGTTCACTTTTGCAGCATTGAAGGTGGGTAAGGTTGAGCCACCACTAGATGACATAGCAGTGATATCTTAGAAAAATGCCAAGGCAAATTCAGATAGGCTCGGGTGTACCTGAAAAATGTCCCACACAAGTTACTGTTAGAATGAACAATATTCAAATAAGAGACACTCAAATGCTGATTTCGATACTTGTTGTGGACTTAAGTTTAAATAGTCAACAAAAACCCCACAATGGCTTTCTGCTTGCTTTTAGTCAACACCCAAGGTGAAAACCTGTACCTAAGTGTTGGTAATAAAAGCAAAGAAAAAAAGTTTACTGAAAATATTGAAGACTGCCTTGAGTATGACAGCTGAGAACTACCAAACAATGTAGCTCCAGCAAGGAGAGATACTCAGAAGACAGGCTTAATTAGTCCTAGTTTAAAACTTAAGGATCTATTTATATTTTCTTCTGTTCTCTCAGATGTATCTGTTATACCACTATTAACTCCGCTCAGATTTCTTTCAGTCACTTCAGTCTTTGTGTGTCAGGCTTAGACCCATTTGCCAATTGTGACTTGCCTTTCTCTCCAAACTGTATCAGAAGTGATAGGGATGTCAGGGTGTGCATAAAGACTTTTATGAGGTTTTTTTTAAAGTGGGGGATATTTTTCAAAAGTAAAAAACCCTTATGTACTGTCTTTTCTCCTCTTCTATTGACATTTCCTATAGAAACAGGAAGATTCGAAATTTTTCAGGACACACAACTTGAGGAAAGCTGTGATATTGCATGAGTACCATAAAAAATGTGGAATTTTTCAGAGTGTTCTTTTTGATAAAAAATGGAAAATACATAAGAAACCGTCTGGAGAGACTGTAACTGACATGCTGGTTAAATCTAAATGTAGAAAAGGGCAATAGTGGGCAATGAGGCTAAGCAGAGATCTAAAGATTAGTGGAAGCAATGAACAGACAGCTTTTAAAAATGAAAAAAATATTGAGAGTCTGAAAGGACAACGATTTAAGAACTACAGAGTACAGAGAACAAAAAGCTGTACTGCAACTTGGGCTACAGATAATGCTTCAGTGCATGCATGTAAGTCATCAGAATACTCATTTTTAAATAAATAACAACAAAAGGCTTAAGGACTAGTAGCTGACTAGACATAGGAAAAATAAATACAGCCAGTTTCATGAAATAATGCAATTGCTGAAGACATTTTTATATTTAAAAGAGTAAATATATTTAAAAGAGAACAAAAAGCCAGAGATCATCTTGAAGAGAATAAAGTTAATACAGAATGATAATACAGAAATCATAACAGAAAAATACTATTAAAAAAAGTTATATGAAGTTTAAGTAAAGTTCAGAAATTTGATATATCATAGAAGATTTAAGTGCAGGAGAATGAGGTCTAAAACATATTATAAAGCTTTAGTTTCTGTTTTCTTTTGGGGTTTTCCTCTTTTAGATTATCATGATTTCGAACAATTTTTAATTCAGTAATTTAGGCTTCTGAAAAATTCTGAAAAGTTTATTCAAAATCAAAAACACGTATAAAGGATGGTGCTTTTGCTTCAGAGTGGATTTCTTTAAGATCACAGAACCGAATTCAGTTATATGACCTTATATTCTCTTCTATTGTAACATACTGTGTCTTTCACACCAATATGCAAATGAGTTTTGCTCACAGACAGAAGCGAGGAAGTGAGAATACTTCAGAAGGAAGAAGAAGAGAACTTTTCTGTTCTCAAATTGTGTTAAGTGAACACTGATGCTGAATTAGTGAGCTGATTAAGTGGGTTCATTATACTCTCTTCAGAAAGCAAAGGAACCTTTCTTTAGTAGATACAAATTGCAATGCTGTTTTTTACATCAGTCCTGTTTTGGAAATAAGGACAAGATATTTTCCGTAGTGTGATTAGAAAGTATGCTTCTGAATTTGACACAAAATAAAGGTTAAGAAAAGCAGTCTTGCTGAGCACCATGCACTGCTGCCAAGGCTGTTCCAAATCTATGACCTTCAATGATCAGCTTATGGCCTACTTTTCAACGTATCTCTTCCTAATACAACTAAGAGTGTCTAGACTGTAAGAGCTTGATGACCTGTCCTTTTCTCTTTGCATGTGTACATGCACACACACACATACAGAGTGGATGAAATTTCACTGTTCTGTAGAGAGGTGTATTTAACTGACCGAAGTATTCTTCAAAGGTATAATACGGAATGTAGCCACAATATTTTTCTTCTAAAAAAATAGCCACTAAAGTAAGAGGCTCTTCATTATGTAAGATAAAAGCTAGTACTGAATTTAAATCATAGCAACTAATTCAAAGATTATCTTTAAAATAAACTTCTGTATTATCTACCTTTCTATCATTTCTTAACTCAAAGTACAGAAATCTTGCTATTGTGAAAATTAACATTCAGCCTTATAGTGTTTAAGGAAACAAAATGTTTCATAGAAGTATTTTCTCTGACTGATGACTGACCCAGAATTTTTTACCCTTTAGCTATTTATGCCGCTTATGAAGAAAACTCCTTTGGTTTGACTCAAGTTCAAGATCAACTTCAAGTGAAATTCCTGTGCAGTTCCACATTTGCTTCATGCGGGTACAGTCACACAAACCCAAATGGAATCAAGCTGTCTGTGTCTCTGTCTGAGTAAAGATGGTGCAAAAGACACGCTGCTCTTTACCATTTTACATTCTGTGGAGTTGTGCAAGAATGTTCACAAGAACCTGTAGCTCACAATCTGGTGTGGCAGCTACGGACTCTGCTCTTACAACCATTTGTCCTACTTATACTTTAGTATCTTTTCACAAAAGCTCTCAGACAGTTATGTGAAATTTGCAAAATTGCCTACTTTTGTGCTGGCCCTGAGAGCATAATATCAATATTTAATTTCCCCAAACCAATTCATTTCTCTGCTTTGGACAGCACAGTGGTTGATACTGCTTCATTCATGTTTAAAAGGCAATTCTTGTATCATTTTTTCACTTCAAGGAAGGTTATATAAGAGGGTAAAAAATGACAAGAAGAAAATAGGTTTGGTCAAAACCTGAAAACCAGGGGCTCAGATGTAACAGGAAGAGATGTCAAAGGAATCAGGAATGGGAATCTAATGGACAGAGGGAGAAAAAACATGGTGAAACTCTGTTCCAAGGGAAGCATGAGACATAGGAAGAATCCCAGCAGAACAGGTGTAAAACCGTCAGAGGCATAAGCAGTCACCTTGTTTGAAGTCAATGACCATATTGAGATGTTTGAGACATCTTAATGTTTATGCACAAAACTAGTTAACAACATTGGTGGTATCAGTTTCTTTGGTGTGACAGGAGAAGGTAAAACCAATTTTGCTCCTGAAACTACCTAACCTATGTTTCATGGACTTCCATTTATGTAGGTAATATTGTTGTTGTGGACATTTGTTCAGTTTTAGACACAGAAGATAGTACCTCTCTTCTCAACAAAGACAGAACAGAATGCTCTAGTACAAAGATTTCGATCCAATTACAAACCATTTACTAGATTAAATTGCAAAATTATCAGAAATAATTAAGGTAAAATATTATCCAAGTAAATGAACAAAGTTAATTACATGTCTCTTGTTTTCTTTTTACCCTCTTTGTTCATTTAAAACATGTTAGGCTGCTGAGGGGTCTAGAAAACAAGTCTTATGACGAGTGGCTGAGGGAGCTGGGGCTGTTTAGCCTGGAGAAGAGGAGGCTGAGGGGGGACCTTCTTGCTCTCTACAATTACCTGAAAGGAGGTTGTAATGAGATGGGTGTTGGTCTCTTCTCCCAGGTAACTAGCAATAGGACAAGAGGCAATGTCCTCAAGTTGAATCAGGGGAGGTTTACTTTAGATATTAGGAGAAATTTCTTTACAGAAAGAGTGGTCAGGCATTGGAATAGACTGCCCAGGGAGGTGGTTGAACCACCATCCCTGGAGGTGTTCAAAAAAAGTGTAGATGTGGCACTTCAGGATATGGTTTAGTAGGAATGGTGGTGTTGGGTGAACGGTTGGACTCGATGTTTGGTTGCACTTACATGGGAGGGTGGCAGGCTACTTCTGCAGCTCCAGTTCCCAGCCATTCAGACTGCAGAAAAAATTGGACTATTCTGCAGCTCTTTTCCTCCCTGAACAATTAAATTTCATTTTGCAGGAAAAGAGGATGTGTGAGGGCATGGAGTGCATAAGGGCACAAACCAAAGCCTAAGAAGTTCTGTCTGAACATGAGGAAGAAACTTCTTTACTCTGAGGGTGACGGAGCACTGGAACAGGCTGCCCGGGGAGGCTGTGGAGTCTCCTTCTCTGGAGATATTCAAGACCAGCCTGGACGCAGTCCTGTGCAGCCTGCTGTAGGTGACCCTGCTTTGGCAGGGGGGTTGGACTAGATGACCCACAGAGGTCCCTTCCAACCCCTACCCTTCTGTGATTC
>Ga0065711_1033840_pt1 | contig 24747 bp, 16 predicted proteins | sample Hoacrofraction12_FD_59098 | JGI IMG/M metagenome (GOLD analysis project Ga0065711, IMG submission 59098) | Hoatzin crop microbial communities from Cojedes, Venezuela - Epithelial fraction 12 v2 (version 2) | ecosystem: Host-associated > Birds > Digestive system > Esophagus > Crop | place...
GCCGGGCGCGGCAGCCGGCTGGGAGGGGGCAGAGCCCGCCGGGCTGCCCGCGGGGCCCTGGCCGCAGCGGAACCCACTGGGAGCGGGAGAACTTCCGACGGTGGAAGCCTGCGCTGCCCAGTCGCTGCCTGGCCGTGGGAGCGCTGGGACTCCGTGGGAGCCCTGGGACTCCGTGGGAGCCCCGGTTTGTGCCCTCCGCGGCGCCCCGGGCGGGCGAGACGCCCCGCGCAGGAGCGCAGCGCTGGCGTCGTCCGGGCGAGCGGGGCGGCTCGGCCCTCGGTCGCCAGGAGCCAGGATCGGCTCCCAGACGCCGGGCGCTCCTGTCAGGGTCGTGCCGGTGTCTGGCTCCGGCAGAGACTCTTCTGGCGCACCCGAGACAGGGAAAGCCCCGTCTTCTTTCTCTGTGGAGTGCAGCAATAGCAGCATGTCCCTTCGTGCTGTGAGGGAGGGACTAAACCAGACACCGGGGCTCACTCTTCTCCTTCTCCTTCCCGTACCTGGGGAGGTTCAGACAGAACTGTGCCTCCCCTGAGGGCCCTGTCTAATCACGGGGTGGGTTCTGAGAACGTGAGAACCTCCGTTTTCCACTGGTAGCATCTGAGCTAAGTCTTCTCTCGTCCCTGTGCGCCCATCTCCTGCCGTCGGGAGCAGTCATGTCATATCACATCTGTCTTCTCTCTTTTTTTCTTCCCTTATCTTCAGCTCCCTGGACCGGTTCCTCTTATTTGCTCTTGTTCTAAGATGTCTTTATTTGCTCTCCTCCCTGTTCTTTTATTCCTCTCCTCCAGAACACCGGTAAAGCGGGTTTCCTTTAGCCTCCTTGTACATCTGACAAGGTCAGAGTTGTCCCTGTCTGACATTTGAGACTTTACCTTCCGTAATGGAATCAATACACCTGTGGAAGTATTAACTGGAAATAGTTCAGTATTTCCTTGTTCTCCTGATGTGTCACACAGGATAGCTGTCTGTCAGCGATGCTCGGAGAATGATTCATCTCCTAATCCTTTCCCAATTGGTCGTGCTTATGACAAAACCACAGTTTGAACCTCTGAATCTTCTTTCTGTCATCTGAGGGCTGCCTGTAAGAGATTTTGGCTCGTGCAGTTTTACCTCCCATCTCTCAACTGCTGAAACTCTGCTACTGTACAGAGGAAAAACTGAAGATTTAACCTGTCTTTGTCAAGGAAGCCTTGAAGTAGCACTCTTCAGGTGAAGAGCTGAAGTGCACAGCTGAGAACTCACTGAGAAGGTGCTTTTCCGCTCAGAGGGGGCATCTGAGAAGCTGTGCTTAACACACCCTGGCTTCAGCTTTTCCTCTGTGCAGCTCAGTGTGCCGGCCTTCAAAAATATTTTGGGGCGTGTATTCCAAGCACCTCACTAGGTCTCCAGGGTTCTGGGTATTTATTTTTTCCTTTTTTTTGTTTTTCTTTGGAATTAACCTAAGTTCTTAATTGCATCAGTCCCCATTAATCTTTAAGCATCTTCCCCACCTATGATCAAGTATTGATTTGAAAAATGAGAGACGTCTGAACTGGCACAAGCTTTCTAAAAAAGCTAATACTGTATATTCAAGATATTAATTGCAGATTATTTTATTATGAAGGTGATCATAAGCATAGAATTTAACTGCTGAACTTCCTCCCAAATTGTACTAAAAATAATTTCCATCTGCTAAAAAATATTTTTTGAAATGGCATGTTGGAAGTGTAGTCAATAGCAGCAAGATGAATACAGTTAATGAACTGCTGCTAAATTATGATGAGAAATTTTATAGTTCTCTCCCTTGAAACTCCAGAAATCCCTTGGAATGCATCCCTCTTGTAAGAACAGAGCATAAATGAAAGTCAGCATGTTTATACGGAGGTCCCTTGTTGGCCGAGGTGCAATCACTTTATAGGATTTTAAGAGTTTAGTGCTTTGGGTTCGTTTCAAATGGAGCCAGATTTAATGCCATGTAGTTCTCAGGGGAAGAACTTGATGCTGTTCAAAACCCCCGCTTTACTTCTTTTGTGGTAATGTGTTTCCACATCAGAAGTTTGCAGAAGATGCTGAAATAGCACTTCTAAGTCAGAAATTTGTGGCAGACTTCTTAGTGTTCTAGCAGCAGATGCTGCTCCCTTTGCAAATAAAGCTTTAGCAAAGCAGGTTTTTCACGTAGTGTTTGTATTCTGAAGAAATTCCTTTTTTACAAGTGAAAAATGGTTCTGTTGGACTGTCTGGCTGCTTCTGCTGATCAGGAATTGAGGTAGTTAGGTTACATCACCTGTTTGGGTTATCTGTAACTTTACTAATTATGAATGTACTTGTATTTCTTGGTCTTCTGCGTGTTTCGCAGTTTAAATGGAAACCGTAATATCTGGGATTTTGTTTTGTTTTTTAACCTTCCCAGCACTATCCATGTTTGGAACAACGGTTGGTCTTTACGGGATACCCTGGTGTAAGAAATCCCTGCTGTTAACTGCCTTGATGTCAGTTATTGGAGCTTCCATGGGAATTCTAGACACAGGTAAGGGGCCACCTGGTCCGACAGTTCCATCACCAAACTCACTGGAAGCTTCAGGCTCAGTTGCTGGGATTTCCTTTGACACATCTTGAATTCAGGGAGGGGAGCTGTTCTACCTGGCTGGGATTCTTGGGTCGGTCTGGTCCTGAGACTTGCAGTGTTGGTGTCCCTGGAGGAGGCCTTCCTGAAGGGGCCTGGGGAGGCCGCGCGTCTCGTGCTTCCTGGAGGAAACCAGTGTGCGTTTCAGTGAGCAATTACAGGTGTAAGGAAAGTGCCACGTGGTCTTTAAACAGCGTTTTCTTTACATGACTCGTCTGCAGGAAGCTGTCGGGTGACGGTTCCGTGGCGTCAGCTGGAGCTAGGTCAGTCCTGAGCAGCCCCGGTGTTTGAGAGGGAGATTCTCGCGGTCACCGTGTTGGAGAGCTGCGTGCCCAGAGCTGGCCGGTGGCGTTCAGGGGCTCACGGCAGGCGGTTACTGCCGTAGCTCATCGCTGACAGCACCGCGGCGTCCGTCTGCCCGAGCCGGGGGATATTTGGTGCCCTCGGGCAGCCTCGCCTAGGTGTCTGGGAATACAGCTGTATCCTGTGCACCAAACTGTCAGTCTGTGGCACGTGCAGACTGCAGACGGCCTGGGAGAAACCCCCACTTTTGCTGGAAACCTGTTCAAAACCAGTTTCTTGTTAGAGGCTGCTTACTGGAGGAAGACGTACTGGTGAAGTTGGAGAGCAGGTCTGCAGGTGCGGTCGGCAGGTCAGGTACACCAGAGGTGTGAAGAAAACCCTCCCACAGAAACGAGTTCACGGACGTGGCCTAGAAAGGGTGAGTTAGAGACAGCCGGCTGTAGCTGGCAGCTTGGATCAGGAGGCGAGGCCGCGGCGAGAGACTGAAGCGCACTGGGGGACGAGCAGGTCACGCTGGCGTAGGGCAGATGGGGATCAGGAAACAACTGAAAATCTGTCAGCGGCGGAGTGCTTTGGACTTGCTGTGGAAGGTGGTGGTGAAGCTGCAACAGGCGGCCGCTCACCTGGCACCTCGCCGGTGACGTCCCCGCAGGGCGCGGACTTCCCTGGCTTACAGGGGGAGCCTGCGGTACTCAGTAGCCATCAGGGTCGTACTGGATCCAGCTGACCAGCTTCAGGGCAGGCTGAATTCTGCGGATCAGCTGGCTAGTGAACGAGCCTGGCTAGCCAGACAGCTCTGGAAGCGTCCCGGCCAGGGCCTGGCTGGTAGGCAGCACGGAGCAGCCATGGCTGCGCATGTGAACCAGCCGCCGTCGTTCTGGGAGCTGAAGAGAGCGGGATCCAGGAGTGAAAAAAGCTGGGTCTGCGTGGCACAGGTTATGCCAAACAACGCGAGTGCAGAGGTGTATTTGTTGCCTCCGTTAGGATTGTTACACGTGGCACTTAGTTTAAAAATTCTTCATACAGGAAAAGCTGATTGGCTTATTGTAAATATGTCTTTGGAGGGTGGAAGCCCGACTTCTGAGGCAGGGAGACTTCCCAGGAGGGGAAGCTAAGAGCGAGGCAGCAGAGTGTGACTGAATTAATTTGGAAGAGTGTTAGTGCTGCGTGACAAGGGTTGCTGCACTGTAGCACAGGAATTTAGTTCTTACTTTCCTGTATTCTCCTCAGGGACTGCTTAAAAATGGCTCTCTGGGATCTGATTTTCTAGCATTACTGCTGAGCTGAGGGTGCTGCAGCTTGGTCTCTGCAGCAGTGACGCCGTAAACGTTTCCGCTTCTGGAAGGGCGTCTGAACGCCGTCGGGGTCGTCCCAGCCCATCAGAAGGCAGCGATTCTTGGTGTTTCCTGGGATGCTGTTTAACGACGCCTCTGACTGTTAGCGGTGTGCTGTGTTGCTTTTAGTACTTACAGAAATGAGAAGCAGTTACATTTGCCCTTTTCAAAAAAGGCTGAAAAATGCTCCCAGGTGGGGTAATGAATTATGGCCGCTGCTGCTGGATTCAGCCGCTGCATCGCTCTTCATTTTGACGGCTGCGCCTGCCCTCCCAGCGCTCAGGCAGTCGCGGGGGCTCAAGGTGCTTACAGGCAGAATTCCACTTAACTGCAAGCCTGCACATTGTGTTTGCTAAACCTGGTATTACTGCAGATTGAATTGGTAACAGAGGTTGGTTATGGGGTTTGTTGTTGTTGTTTTGGTTTGTTGTTTTTACCCCATGTCTGGTTTCAGACTCAGATGACTGACTCGTCCTCTCTCCGATTCGCAGGTGGCAATATTCTGGCACTGAATACCTGGGGAGCAGAGGCTGGGCCACACATGCAGGCCTTACACTTCAGTTTTGCTGTCGGTGCGTTTGTGGCTCCGATCCTGGCCACGATGGCCTTGGGCGGCTCCGAATCGAAAGCCCTTCCAGTGGCTGAGAAGACAAACCAGTCTGTGCCAAGGTCTGTGCCAACAGCAGCAGCTGCGTCAGCACTGAAACACCGCCTTGGTGCCGATTTTTTGTGGTCCTACGTTGTCATAGGGACCTATCTGCTGGTTGTTTCTTTCTTCTTTTTTATTTTGTATTCAAAGGGCAGCTCAGCTCGAGACAAATCAAAGGCCTCTCCAGAGAAAAGCGTGTTTGCCAAATACCACTACACCCTTCTTGGTCTCCTCTTCATATTCTTCTTCTGCTACGTGGGAGCGGAGGTCACATACGGCTCTTACATATTTACTTACGCAAAGGTCTTTGCCGAGATGAAAGAAAACGAAGCAGCCGCTTTGAACTCCGTCTTCTGGGGCGCGTTCGCCGCCTGCAGAGGAGTGGCAATATTCTGTGCCACCTGCCTGTACCCTGGCACCATGATCCTGCTGAGTATCGTCGGCTCTGCCGTCTCCTCTTCGTGCCTGGCCGCCTTCGCGAGGCACCCGGCCTCCCTGTGGGTCGGGACCGCCGTGTACGGCGCGTCCATGGCCACCGTCTTCCCCAGCGGCATTTCCTGGATCGAGCAGTACACGGTCGTGCAAGGGAAATCGGCTTCTCTCTTTGTGGTCGGCGCCGCGCTGGGCGAGATGTGCATTCCGGCTGCGGTGGGCTACCTCCAGGGGAGGCTTCACCGTGTCCCCGTGGTTATGTACACGGCCCTGGGGACTTCGGCAGCGACCCTCGTGCTCTTCCCTCTGATGCACAAATTGGCCAACTGTCCCGCGGGGAGCGGCTTGAAGGAAAGGAGCGAGAGCGAGGACCGGAAAGCCTTGCTGTCGAACTCGGGGCTTAATGAGGATGAAGAGGACGAGGAGGATGCGGGAGAGTGGAATGAAGCAGACTTTGAGGTAATAGAAATGAATGACACCCTGAGAAACTCCGTGGTAGAGACCTCCCGTAAGATACTGGGGGACTCTCCGGCCAAAGGCGCTCTCCAGCCCCGTCTGGACGACGTATTGCGCGAGTCTCCAGCGGTTGCTGGCGGCTCCCCTGGGAGAAAAAATGTGATTGTGGACCGGGAGAAGAACGATTAAAGGAAAAGCTGACTTTTTTTTTTAAAAAAAGGGAAAAGCGATTGAACTGTAGAAGTGGTTCAAGAACACTTTTGTAGTGGCGCAGAGCTCAGCGTCTTCGTGTCTGTGTTTGTCCGGCCCTTTCTCCTCTTTCATTTTCCGCCTGCAGCGACGCGTCTCGGAGTGGGCAGGGCCACCGTGACGTGACTGGAGTAATGTGAGAGGTTGTGTAGACTGTGCCGAAAATGTGAAAGCGTAAGAGACGTTTCGCAAATGCGAGGCATGCGTTGAAGCAGCGCACGCTGCAGGAAGAGCTAACCGGGAACGAAGGGGACTGCTCCGACTTTCCGGGGGTGGGCGGAGGGTGGAGCTCTGAGGTGCTCGGTCACAGAGTGTTTTCGTGAGGGAGGAGGGAAATCTGTGAGCTGTGACGCTGAGCTTGCTTATCTCGCACAAGGAGAAGGCTTCTACGGCATCGCGAGTTCGTGTGTGACGTCAGCCAGGAAATCAAGTCAAATTTCAGGCGATGCCCAGCGGCTGTGAATCGGACAGCCTGCTGGCAAACTCGGTAATTTTATGGCTCTGTCAGTAAGATGAGCAAAACCGAATTTTTAGGAGGGGAACTGTGCCTTTGGGCCATTTAAAAGCAGTGCATGGGTAGGGGGACAAAATGGGTCGTATTCATCTGCTGTAAGGCGTAACGCCGGTTTCCTGGTTAGACAGTGGTGACAAATCTAGTCTAAAGGACCTGTGATTGTACTTGTGATTTTTAATTACTGCACTACCATTGAAATCAAGAAACGTATGAAGAAGATTATAAAATTATATAAACAGATTACTTAATATATGGTATTGACATAGGGCTGTGATACTTTTAAGCCAGTTGTTCAAGTTAAGGTTGTAACTTCTCTGGCTTCCTGTGCCAAGGTGTTAACACAGCGATGCATTACAATGAAAATTTGAAAATGAGCGCGAACGCTGGAGGAGCCAGGAGGAGCCAACCCCGTCAGGCTGTGCTGCAGGATCGCTTGCCCCTGGCCAGCTGGACTGGTGCTGTCGGGGTTGTGTTCCTCGGGGTGGTGACGCAGAGGCAGAGGCGCTTCCCAGTGTGGCAGCAGGGGCTGCTGCTTGTGGTGTTTGTAGGGCCCCTGCCTGCGCCACGGGGAGCCCTGGGCCCGCCAGCCGTGCCCGCCAGCCCCCCCAGGAACAGCACCTGCAGCAGCAGCTGGCGGCACAGGCTGACTCCGGCAAAGCAGCCGTGCAGTTCGGCTACTCGAAACTCCACGTTTGCAGGTTACGTGGTGGTTTGTGTTTTGTTGTGTTTTTTTTTTTATAGGCTGCATGATCAGAATGTGCTCATGCTTGGGGTTTTTCACTTTGCACTTTTATTAGTATTTTTCTTGATAAGAAGTTTAATTTATTAATGAACGAGCTCTTCCTGTAGCATAGCACAGAACCTTAGGTGTTCAATGTATCTTCAGGTCTGGTTTTGTTCCCCCTCTTATCCCGAGGGTGCAACATCGAACCTCCCGGCTTTTGCCTTTCTCCCGAGAAGTTGGGAAGAAGCAGGAATCGGGGTGTGGTGACAGTGCGTAGGTTTTTTGCATCCTGCCACATGGCAGGCCCTCCCTCTCCCTCTGCTGTGGCACTGAAGTGCCGGTGTGGTTCTGCCCAATTCCTTTCTTTCCTTGTGCGCACGCGCCCTTCCATGGCATCTTTCCCAGCGCAGTGCGTGAACCTGCGCCTCAGAACAGGGCCGTGTTGCCCTTCCTACGCGGGGGTTCTCTTCTTCGCTTAAAGTAATGGTAAATGCTTCCAAATACGAGGCCAAACTGATCAACAGGAGCAAGGCTGTGCGGCGCTGGGTGTTCGGTGAGCGTCGCACAGTGACGCATGCAGCGCTGTGCCAGAGGCGGTGACGTCGGTGAGTGCAGCCGAAGCCCCCAGTTACTCCTTCAGCTTTCCTTCTCCCCTTCGTCCTCCGGCTCTGTGTGTGCAGGGGTGGGGGGGTGACCTCAGGGTAAGGACAAGTCCCTTTGCGGGCTGGGGGTGGCTTCGGCCCCCGTGGGGAGGTCACAGGTTTCCCTGGCAGAGCCTGGGCGTGGTGCAGGACAAACACCAAACGATGTGGAGATGGTTCTTGGTGGCTCCCCGCCGTAGCTGTAACCTCAGTCCGTGGGTGGGCTCCACCTGAACCGAGGGCAACAGGACAACGCTCCCCGCACCTGAGATCGTGTTGCCAGAATGAAATTAGTTTAAGAAACGCACCTGGCAACCGGGAAGATTTTTAAATAATCCCCAATTCATAAGCTGATTTTTGGAATGAAATTTCAAACTGTAATGCCCTGCAGGTAAGAGTGTTCTCAGGGATAGTTTACACCTCTTGCATAATCAAGTACTAAAATACCCCACAAAATTAAATTAAAACTGCGTTGGGAAATGTGCTGTAACCTCTTTGAACTGTAGCTACTTACTGTTTAGCTATACACACACTTTTGTGTTTCTGACTAATGTCTTCCCAGCAAATGTAAAAATACTGTGCAAAACAAAGATTTTGTGGCTTTTTTTTCACTGGCTGTATTAATGCCTATGGGAGTCACTTGAATTCATCCCCATTTTGCCCCTTGAAAGCAGGTGGCCTGTGCGGTAGGGAGGGGGCGACAGCCTGGAGTGCCAAGGTGAGAGCGGCCTTCTGCCAAAAGGAAAGGATCCAAAAAGCAGTGTCAGGACGAGAGAGTGGCCCTCACGTGATTTCTCTGGAACGGTACCATGTAGAATCACGTTCCCAGGGATATGTGGAGGCCCTTGTCTAGATGACACCTACATTCCGAGTCTTCTCAGTCAGCACCGAGAGCCCTCCGTGCCTGAATTCTGGCCTCCCACTTGCCACGGACTACGGTGACAGACCATGTTCTCCTTGCCCCTGAAAGTGGGTTTTAACAGCAGGGGCTGCCTTTCGCTGAAGATGAGCTGGTTAAAGCAATTTAAAATTAAAAGAGGGCTGGGGCATTTCCACTGGTGCGCCCAGCTCACCGCAGTTCCAGACACCCTCGATGCTGAAGGCTGTAGCTTTCCCAGTGCTTGGATGGTGGTGTTCTTCCAGGCGTGGTTTCAGACAACGAATGTTAGTTTTCACATGTTGAAATTGCCTTCCGAAGTAAATCGCTTCCGGGCATCGGCTGGTAAAAGCGAGGATCGACTGCCAGCGCACATCTATTTACAGTGCCTTTTCAGCTGCAGATCCTCCAGACCGCCCTCACCACTTAGGGGCTGAAATTAAGTAAACTCCGTTAACTTTACCCTTGCCTTGCTTAGGCTAGGAGAGTCATCTCTGTTTTGAGGACGAGCTGTGGCCCATGGATTCAATACCTGAATTTCGTAAGAATCCTATTTTTGTCCATAAAACCAGAATGGGTTGAAGATGAGCACTTGCCCACTTACTCCAGTGTTGAAGGTAACCGCTTGCAGATAAGCGTTGTTTAATATTTTTATTTACCCCCCCCGAAGCACTCCCAAGTGCTGGGTTGCACCGCAAGCCCCAGCGCGTTTGTCCTGGCCTTGCACTTTTATTCTGTACATGACCAATGCCAGAATGCAAGAGTCGGCAAAGTTTTGTGCCTTGATGGGTTTTTTAAATTTTTTTTGTTTAGTTCCTTTGCATCAGAGCGCATCGCAATCTGTGGATGTTCTATTCTAAATTTAATGGTTTGTATTCTGCTTGGTGTGGGTCTACATTGCACTGTATAATGTGAAATTTAAGAGACTGACTTGTATCTTGAATGTAATAAATTCTTAACTGGAGAAGGCACTCAGGTTCCTTGATGTAAATAAAGTTTTGTTCTATTTTTCAAAGCTACTCTCGAGTTGTAAATTTAAAACTTACCCCCGTGTTTTGACTAATGACAAGCGGCAAATGCCCCTCTCTGGTTTGGGGAAGGCCTCCGGGAACCGGTACTGAGGTTTTGGATCCCAGAGCGTAAGCCGGAGCCTGAATTGCGGATTCTTAACTCTGCACAGCCTTGTTGGCGTTACAGTCTATGTGCCAGCCGCGGGGAGCGAAGGTGGCTGCAGCTGAGGTGAATATAAAAAAACCATGTGGTTTTTACCATATCATTTTATTCAACTTTAATATGGTTTCCATTATTAACTTCTAAAACAAAATGATTTCCAGTTTAGAAAACAATGCACTGACCACATAATTCCTTTTCCATTTTATACAGTTATACAAATATTCTAAATACACATTTTGTCAAGATGGTGGCAAATAAGATTTAACTGTACAGTACATAAGGAAAGAAAATATTTTAAGCATATTTAGAAGCAATAGAAATGTCTATACAAAACAAGCAAAAATGGAATAAAATTTTATATTTAAAGTATTGCAACAGTCCCACAGGTTTGTAACAAAAATGTCTTTGCACAGTTCCTCACAATGCCCCATTAATAGCTAAAGCAAGACAGCAATTTTTTAGAAAATAATGTTTCAAAATGCTACACATGATACTACTGCCTGCACAGTCTGATCAAAGTAACAATCTACTTGGAATCGAGCAAAACTTAGGAGGAGATATACCAACCGACTTTAAAATTATCTGTATAAAAGTCATTGCACGTTATTTTACTCAGTTGTTTGAAAAGTAAAAAAGTGTATTTACAAAATATTTCGCAGACAAAATTATAAAGTGAATGGACAATAGATAAGTAACACGTCTTGATACTGACAGTTCAAGAACACACACTAATGGTTTTATCGTTTCAAGAGGTTTTCAGTGCTCCTTCCTCCAGGAAGTAAACTCGACTTCTACTTTGAAATGGATTTACAAGATGTCACACATAGCTATTCCAACATCAGCATTATAAAACAGTATGTTAGAAACATGAAGGAAAGAAGAAATTTGTACATCTTAAAAAGTGAGCTATTCATAGATCAACAAAGGTATGGGCTTTTTTTAATTTAGTTAGGGTAAGCATTCGTTATTCTTCAGATAATAAACCCAACAGTTAAAATGGAAATCCTGGGACTAGATGAGACTTGAAAAAGCACCATGCACAAGAGTCTTAGTGTGGTAAACACTGAAAAACAAAAAATAGCACCTGGAATCCTGTAACACAGATCGATTAAAACTGGTCGAGGAGCTGGCGGAGGTACGGCGCCTTCGACAGTTCTCTGCTTACTCTGGACAGCTTGAAGAGCACTGGGCAGTTGAGGGAGATGCACTGGATCTGTCGATCGAAGCAGCCTGTGCAGTTCCTGCAGATCTAGGTAACGCAGAGAAAGCAAAACAGATGACGCTCAGCACCAGCAAGGCAGAGATCGCTTGGGGCTGCCAAGTCCTCGGCGCGGTGGCAGCAGAACGGGTGCAGCCCCACCAGCCCCGGGGACCCGGAGCAGGTCCCTTCCCTCCTGCTACTGGGGCAGGGATGGACAGTGCGACGGCACAGCCCGGGTGTCAGCCCCGCCGACTGTCGTGGTGGCACTTGGAAAAATGAGGTAAATGAGTGGATTTACGTGGGGCAGCGCGTTATATTCATGATACACTTACCCTGTACGAAAGTTTCCTAGTGAAAACAGACAGAACTGTTATTCCACAGTTCTGCTCTACACAAGAAAGGGACTTAATAAACTACTCCTGTTTCACGATAACCTTCAATTAAGAGTTTTACTTTCCAGGTCAGAGTTAATCAATCCCAAGACCCAAACACGCAGGCAGGCAGGTTCCACTGCTCTCCTCCTTCGTGGAACTACTCTTTAACGTAGTTAATGCTGCTTGAAAGTACTTTTAACACAAGACACCTGATGGAATAAAATAGCAGCAGGCACAGTTTTTCCAAGGTAGCTACCTTTGGGAAACTACAGTTTCCTGCTTTGCTCTTCTGTTTTTAGTCCTTTCCAGTATCTGCCACCCCCAACAGTTTTTCCAAAAACTCAGAAATTTGCTTCCAACCACACTTGTAACATCAAAACGCTACGAAATGTGATCCTACTGTTTGCATAGTTTGAACAAGAAGTCAAAACCACATCCTTTGCTTTTAAAATGAGTTCTTTTCCTTCTTTCCACATTAAAATCATTTGGGCAGCAGCGACCCTCTCAGCCAGACCGGCATCAGCACCGAGCCCCGGCAGACCAGAGACTCAAACAGCCGGAGAGGAGCCACCTCCCTTGGCCAAGCCCCACGGGTGGCACCTCAGAGGGTGCTGCTCCTCTGACCTGCTGCCGGCACCAAGGGAACAGGAGGTGAACGGTTTGTTCCAGGTTTGCAGCCACGAGAAGAATCTCAGAAACAAGCCCACCCTCGTTCTTTGAAAGAGGCTGTGGCTGGTTCGAACGCAAGGGACCAAACGAAACAGGACTCAAGACGCTTTCTACGTTCAGTTTGTCTAGAGGGGAGAAATCTACGGCTTTAATCTACGGCGTGTAATTTTTCAGTGTGTTTTACAATCATGTATGATTCAGTGTTATATCAGTTTTCTGCTGGTTCCGGGATGTTTATAATCTAGGAGGGCCAAGAACTGAAGCTGTGAAGGATATATACATCTTCATATTAAATTAAGTCAGATGCTCTTACAGAGAGGCTGAGCCATCAATCACTGACTCGAACGGGACCCCAGGCCTCGCTGACCTGGTGCAGGGACAAGGGAATGTTCTGATCAAACCCACTGATCCGCCTGCGGGGCTGGACCAGTCTGCCAGGTCTGATTTATTCCAGAACAGAAGCAATGAAAAAGGTTCAGAGCACCGCAGGAAAACTGCAGAGCACGCATCACCTTCCTTTACTGCCATTTACAATGCAGATCAGAACAAACACTACAAAATACAGCAAGAAATAGAAGTCCACGCCTTAGTAATGCAACATTTATGAACAGCGAATTACAATGGTTTTCTAGCAAGAGAGCCCCATGGGAACCTATCAAATCCACGGCTAGACTAAAGGAACGTTTATATCCCTGCAATTCAGACAAGTCTTTAAAATGGCTCACGTGCTAGTGCCAAAAATCAATTTTAACAAAAATATTCACTAATTATGAAGTACGACAGTATGAAAATTCGGTGAGGAAATGTGTATGTTTCTGCAAGGGGAGGCACTGTGCTTTGCTGTAATATATTTGTGAGCACAGTCAGCTTAATTGACTCCTAGCTCAAGGGAAAAAACCAGCTTGGAAAATTCCTGTTGAGAGGAAAGGTAACAACAAAACCCCCAAGCTAATACACATCCACACTGTACACATGAATAAATAAATTTTCTGGGACAAACGTTTTTGTGACTAGAACATCATCAGTTATTTCAATACAAAAAAGGTGAGTCTTTCATACTTTTCCAAATCTCCATCACGGCCGTGATGAAAAGGCACCTACAAACCATGTAAGATGCTCTTAAGAAAAGAAGAAAAGGAGAAAAGCATCTTCTGTTCTGATCCCCCCCTTTGCCTTCAGTTTTGCACAAAGCTAAGGGGAGTAACAGCTGCTGTGCTGCCTTCAACGGCAATGGGAAAAGCAAACAAGCTGCAGCACGTTTAACACCCGGACTGCGCTTCCCATTTCTGCTGAGGGTATTCAGTAACACGCTGCTTTGAAACTTCAGCCTGTCTTTGGCTGGCAGATGTCTGACAGGGCTTTAATCATACCTTGACCAGCTGTTCTTGCTTACGCTCCAGCTCTCGGATTTCTTGGTTGAGAATCACTGCCACATGCTGTGGCTGGCTTCTGCATTTATTACAGATCCCGTACTGGGTCAGTTCATCGCACACGGGACAGTGTAAGGTCGTGAAATACTGGGAGATTGTGCCTTTGCGTCCTTCCAGCTCACCGCGGGCAGTCGAGGAAGCTTTCTGAATCTGTTGAAAAAAATAATCAGAGGTAATGAAGAGAGCAGCTTGCCTTATTCCTAGATTTCATTAGCCTGTTTTTTTTAAAAGCCGTATGAAAGTGCAACACAGCCTGCAGGGCACGGGTTCATACAACAATTATTAATGTGGATCGCATCACTCTGAAGAGCGCAGCGGTTGCCCTGAAGCGATACACTGAACAGAGCCCACCCACACCCGTTTCACGGGGAAGCTCCCCAGACAAGAGCGAGAGCAACCAAAGAAATCCTCAGCCACAGCCAAGCACCCGATCTGGTCTCGGACTCTGCCTCCTGCAGCTGTTCCTTTGTGGGCGCTCATCTGCTTCACACCTAAAGGCGCCCTGGCCGCAGCCCCAGCGGGGCTGCCTCCCCTCCAGTTCCCGTGCCGGTGCAGTCCCCGTCACAGAGCTGCCACCGCTGGCCCCTTGCCCGGGGAAGTTCGCTCCCTGCACTCGCTCCTGGTGCTGCAGGGGTTAGGCTTTGCACTACCCCTCACTCCCCGCCTCTAACACCCAGCTGCTCTGCTGCTCCCCAGGACCTCCTCAGTGCTCCCGGGCCTTGCAGAGAGTCAGGGCTCTTTTTGCCTTTTTAGAGCAGTTTGTTGGAGATGCTTAGGGGGAGTGTCACTGTGCCATCGGAAAGGCAGAGAAAAGAAGCAGAACTGAAGCCAGGCGAGACGATATTAAAAGTCTGCAGTGGGAAACGTGATGTACTACCACGCTGCTGAAGTCTACGCTAAGCAGAGTAAGCAAACTACACAAATACGCTGTCTTTCACCATCCCTTAGCATCAGGGGAGTCACAAAAAAAAAATCCAGCTATCTAACACTTCTCTTCCTGCATCTCAATGATTTCGTTAACTTTCAGGAAAGTCAGTTTGGGATATAATTAGTTTAAAATTTCTGGTGATGCAGATTTTAAAAAAAGTGTTCCTGCTGCTGGGGCATTAATACCTACTACCTCTTCTGTAAAGAGGAAAAACCTTCGGAACATCTTGGAAAACCAGGAGTCCCTACATTTGCTACAGAGAGATTTAAAAGGTGGCACAGCCAAACAGATGCATATACAAGTACTGCTAAAAATATACAGTTACAGCAAAATATTCTTTTAAACTACGGAAGGGACCAGCAAACAGAAGATGACAGTGTGATCAACTCTGCACAGAAGGTCTGGCAGAAAAAACTGACTAAGTGAAAAAACCCACACAGGAGATCCAAGAACCAGGTCTGCGTGTTCGGGCATCAAACACTGCCGTGTAAAATATCCTTTGCTGTTGCCTCACATAAATCTCGTTCCGTTACCAGTCACGGTAAAACCCAGCACTGTACGGATGCACCACGTTCGTAATCTGTGTGTTTTCAGACACCTACCCGTGGCAACTCATGGTACCAGCTAAAGACGTCTATGCCAATAAGCGAGAACACCCTGGCCAGCGGTGGCAGAATCTGTTTGGTTATGTAGTACGTCGCGTTCAGCCTCAGGCTGGGATCCTGCAGGACCTCGACGGGCCTCCTCACCAGCTGTATCAGGGGCAGTCCCGGCATGCCGTACACAATGACGTAGGGCACTCGCTCCCCAACTCGTGGTTCAGAGCGGCGGTCGTAGGCAAGCATCCTCCTGTTTAAAAATAGCCTTTATAATGCATCCGGAGACAAATCATACTTATCTCATTTGCTTCTAAACTTCCCCATCTGATTATATTAGTCGCTCTCCAGATGACTGAAGTTAGTGTCTATGATGCAGCACAGGACCAACTTGTTTCATTTTTGTCTCATGATCAGACCCAAATTTTAGAATTTGGAACACGAGCCCTGAAGATATGTTCTATTTCAGGTCACATGGATTTGCACACAGGTTGCTTTCTAGCTTCCCCTTCCTTAAAGAAATATCTTAACAAAGAGCAGCCAGGGTACTAAAAAGAGCTCAATTATCCAGAAAGCAAAAGACAATTCAATTTGAAGCAGGTATCAATCCAGGACTTGAATTTTATTTTATTTACAAAGCACGGCTTAATTTGAAGACCTGTTATATTAAGCAATGTGGCAAAATGTGCCAGCTCACATTATCTATTACAAATAAACAATATCAACAGGGTGAAATATGAACTTTAAGGTGTTTTCTAAAAAAATGAAAAATTTTGCCTGGTAATGTAATTCACAGCACAGAGACATCACTATTACCATTTTTAACACATCTAATATCCATGAGTGATGGGCAATCTTGGACAGTCAAGCCCCTGTACAAAAACCAAAGCACAAGTAACAGCAGTGAACAGACTGTTACAAGCGTCCTGACGCGAGACGTTACTCTTGAACACGTGTGGCTCTTTCCAGGGCTACGAAATAGCCTTCTGCAACCATCTGATGCCTGATCTCTCTTCACACACAGGCGGAAAGTCAGAGCCAACTGCTGCAACAATATCTGAAGGAGACATCTCACTGCTACCCATAACTTGGCAGTACAAAGGTCAAGAGCAAAAATATCTACGATTGGCGCTTCTTAATCTCATCACCTGGTGATCTCCAGGGCTGGTACACAGGATCCAGGTCTGTAAGCTGAGCTCCCTCGGTACTCTTTCGCGAAGATGAAGTCTTGCATGCTGGCTTTTCCTTCCAGTAACTTCATGCATTGATTCTGAACGTACTGTTTGATCTGACTTATGTCCCGTGTTTCAAATAGCAGCTTGATAGAACACTCAAGTATCTTTACAGCCAAAGGAGAAAGGTGAGAAAAACACGTTTAACTAAAATTATTATTTCCAAATAATTGAGTAAATTACATGGAAATATTAATACACTGCTTAGAAAAAGTGTCAGTTGTGAACTAGAATGTTAGTATGACACCAGGTTGCATTCTCTTTCACTCAAAGATATTCATAAACATATTACTGCACAACTTTTTCCTCAGTTTGACACATCTTTCATGACGTCATCCATACTCCAAGAACTAGGACCGTTTCAACAATTACAGAGGTTTTCCAGAGTGAGAGAGATGTTTTTTTCCTGTCATCTAAAACATTTTGCCACGACTTTCCGACCACCTCAGCAAACGAAAGAACTGGGATTAAAAAGAAAAACGGAACTAAATCCTCCCAAGTGGTTACCTTTCTTACTGGCATAAATTTCTTTTGACTTGATTAAGAACAGGACCTTTTTCTTTTTAACCCCTCAATCCACAGCTTAAAATAAACAGGCAAGAAATTTTATTTTAAATGAACTCTCAGCTAAACTAGAGTTATGCAAGTGAGCTATTTAGCATACACATCAGTGTGCCTCACCCTTCTTGGAGTAAGACTTCCAGTTAAAGTGAACTGGATCAAGAATGGTCTTCTAGAGGAGCTAAGGGCTTTTTATGGGGTTTTTAGGGGGTGAAAGACAGTAGTTAGGTTGGAGAGTGCAAGTCCTAATAATGCTGTCCAAGAGCATCTATTTCTCTTTCAAATGGCTCATATCAGAAAAGTAGATGAAGTCTCAGACTACTCACAAGGACTAGAAACTCTGAGAAAGGACAAACATACACCGAGGTAACGGAATACTGCAATTTCATTCAGAAAGAAACGCATGAGTATTTTACCTTGGAAACAGCAGGACAGGAGTCCCTTCGGACCGTCTCTATGCCTTTTGCGTCAAATACTGGGTCCTTCTGGTCCAGTGTTTCATACATGTAACCCACGTACCTCTTTTTAGTTTGCAGGACACATGGCAAGTAGACCTGGAATGTTTAGAAAGAGGATAGCCCAATCTGACAGGTGTTGGGAATTTAAGGTGGCTCTGAACACAGAAGGTTTCCTGAGGAACACTTTGCTTTGTTGTTGTTGAGGTTGTTTTGTTTGTTTTAAAATCATCAAACCCAATAAACTAGATCAAAGGACTGTTAAAGGATGGCTGAGAAAGTTGGGATTCGGTGGTGTTCCGTTCTTCAATCACTTTATATTTCATCTAGCTGTAAAGGCTAAGCAACCTGAAGCTCAGATGAAAAGTGGCTCACAGTATAACACGTTTTGAGTACCCCTAATTTTCTATCAGCATTTTTAATGTAACTGTATTATCCCTCTTTCTTAAAAAGACAAGAACTTCACTTTAAACGTCAGAGAAGAAAACTTCCCCAGCAAAAGCAGTGGCTTTGAACTTTCTATTTTCAAACTTCATCTAATTACGAGGTCCGCAAAATCAGTCAGCATCTTGACTCCGGGAAAACATGGTTCTTAAATGCCTGTGCTTGGAGAACAGTTTCCTCATGAATGGATTTTTAGGGTCAAGGTCTCTTTTGCTTGTTTTCTCCAACCTCTTATTTCATTCTTGATTGTGTCAGCATTCCGTGACCAGTTTTAAAAGAAAGAATGGGGAACAATTATTACTAGGTATTACAAGCATTACTAGGATAACACCACACTTTCCTGGCTCTCATGGAAGAGGGAGCAGGGAGCTTAGACTGCCTCAGGCTGGAGAAGGTCCTGCACACAGGTGGCCCATTTCTCGAACAGATGCTCCAGCTTTGAGGCATTTTCCTCTTCCTATGCTAGGAAGCTCCCCTAGGAGAGTACTCAATATTTTGACCCACAGGTGAATAAGGGCACTTGAAGTGAAGTACTCAGACATCTTCTCAAGTATATCCTTGCACCTAGTATTTTTTTCTGGCTAATTACTCCTTCAGCTTCATGGTGCAGAATTGCCTCAAAGTGGGAAGGGTCCTTGTACACTAGTCAGTGATGAAAAGTTGCCATGCCTTCCACAGGTATCCTGACTTTTCTTGCAAACATTTTTCTCATTGAACCTGTTGAGTCAGATATGTACTTTGAAAATATCTAGAGCACCTGAACTGATTGCTAATGACCTTCCAATAACAAAGTTCCACACAAATTAGCATGCCGTTGCCTTGCTCTTCTATAAAAGGCATTAATACTTCTTCCAAAAGCCTGCTGAATGAATTTTTATGATTCTTTTATATGTATATGTATCACATGGACATGTCCTGAAGCGTGGTAAGGCTGGCTGAAGAATAAATATCAGGCTTGTAATTAATGCACTGGAATCACTTCAAGGGATTGGTGTACACTCTCTCTATCAAGTTGCATACATTGGTTGGAACGTATGTATACAACACAAAACTGAAGGAGACATTTCCAAAAATTAATGACACGGGAATTTCAAATTGCCTGGTGCTGCCAGTGCTACAGGCCACTAGGCATCCTGATACGAAAGTAGAAATATTTGTTTTCGTTGGTCATACGGCAGCACTCCTCTGACAAGGTCCCTGAGGCATTAAGGAGCTTGCAATATACCCACAGAAACAGTACAGCGCATGTTGTATATCCTTACGCTATCTTAGTGTCCAGAAAAATATTTTCTCTTTTTTTTTTTTTTTTTTAAAGGATAACAATGTTTTCACCCAACACACTTGAAGTAAAATATTTTCCTTTTACCTTTTCAAACTTCAGTTTAACAGGTTTGGGGTTTGTTGCTGTTACAGCTTCAGCAATTTCTTGACCAATCTTAAAAGACTGCTCCTTCGTGGCTCCTTTCAAGAGTACAAACAAGCTAGGAGAAATCAGATACAGGAAATAAGCATGACTCTGTTCAACATAGTTCCTGAAACATACAAGTGGCAAGGCAGGGATGTTGTTACCAATTCTGTTCCCTTCCTTCAGCTAGAAAAGCCAAAAACCCGAGCAACTTCAGTTTTCAGCATGAAATCAGGAGTGGCAAAGGCACGACAAACGCTGTGACTCTCTGGCGAGGCAGGGAACGTGACTGCTCCCAGGCACCCCAAAACTTGAGTTCTCAGGCAAGAGTTGTAAAGAGCTCTGAGTGCACCTTTTTTTTCCACTATTGGCAGCAACAGGATTTTACTTGCTTTGTCCAACAATTTTTTTTTTTTTTTTGGTGAAGCTCCTATGAATTTAGTATCTTTGAAACTTCAAGTCTTTCGTCAAATCTGGCTGAAATCTGTCACTGGATTCACAATTTACTAAGGAAGGACAGCCAGACAAGCTTTGCTTCCCATGGCTGGAAAATTCTCCAAGTCTAGCACCAGAGATGGACACGCCCAGAGCATGGCTACTATTTAGATGAAGACTGACTGAGAAAGGGGAGATATTTATATGATGTATTTCAGGCAGCCTAATCGTATCTTTGTATGCTTTGGTGACTGCTTCTGAATTGTATCCACTTTTGAAGCTTAAAATAGTGCCCTCCTCTAAGTATCAACGTGCAATGCCTACTATACTATAAATACTCTGTTTTCGCAAATAGAAATGGCATTAGAAACAGGCACAAAAATACTCAATAAATAAGAATTCTATTTCCTTTCTTTCTGTTCCACATAATTTTCAAAAGAAAGGAAACCCTTAAAGTGCTTTTTAATAGTCCGAAAATAAACTAAGAAAAGAAATATTATTTGCTTTGCATATTCTGCAAGACAGTAAGCAACAACCCAAAGATGGTCCACATACTCTTTTCAGTATCATAAATTCTCCTTGTTGCGACAAAAGAAAAATATTTCTATGAAGAACCACAACGATTTTAAAACATTGTAAGAAGGAGACCATTAGTTACCTGTCAGTATCACCATACACAACGTGAGCACCCCATTTTTTTGTATCGTTCACCAGCTTTATAGCACGCTCCAATGTTTCTCTGGCTTTGTGGACAATGCTATCCCCAACCTGCAAAGTTAAAGATAAGTTGAAAATCTTTATTCTACTGCTAAACCCAGTACTAGCTCTTGGTAAACTTAGTCTAACCTTGCTTGACCTGTTTATAAAAATTACTATACTGAGACGATGTATTTTATTTCATGATTTAAATGTATCTCATAAATAAAAAAGGTTGCTTACATTATCCCAAAATAGCAAGAATTAAAGGAAGAGCTATCAAAAACTATTAAGAATTAAAAGAAAGGAAATTTTGGTTTAAACTTCTTTAGGCATAGTATAAGTGTAAGGAGCAAGACAAGATGGATCATTTTCTCTCGTTTTTGGATTCTGCTGATTCCTCCTTTTATGAAAACTATGAAACAGCTACAATGTTTTATTTTATTTCTACTATTAGAACTGCAATTCAATCTACCTTTGGAGAGAGTTCTACAGAAATGCCAACTCCAAGTGCGCTTTTACGGCAAAAAGAAAAATAAGACTTTTTTTTTTTAAAAAAGGATCATAAATCCCAAGTTGCTGATTTTCAGTACTACTAATAAAAGCAGCTTTTATGAAGCTATTTAGATTAAATATGTTTCGAATAACAATACCGTGTTATCTGACTACACTTTATTAATAGTGTCTTTTCCACAGTTTTTCTGCATTTTTATCTGCAACCCCTTACCTCAGTGCATGGCATTCTTCCAGAAAAATTAGCAGCAGTATAACCAAATGTAAAATTAGCTATAAATTTAAGACCAAGCTGACGAGCTTCAAGCATTCGAGTTATAGCCTTGTCATGCTTATAAGCCTTCATTGACTGTTTCACCATTATCCTAGTCTTCAAGATTTCTTCTAGCATTCTTGGCAGCACACCCTTTCTTACTGAAGGCTGCCATAAAGGGAACAAAGAAAAAGATTACGTTAAAAAGCCCAACCTAAACAGTCAGGAGTAAAAGCACAACCCAGAACGGTTAGATAATCACTGTTAAGAAGACAAATTAATTAGCAAGATGCCCTAGGCACCAACGGTTTGGCTCTTCCCACAAATCCTACAAGCAACCTAGAATACAGGCAAAGCTCTTAAGGGCAGGGCTTTTTGTTCTTTGTTTTCATCAGCCCTGCTAATGCAATGTTTAGATAACCTTATTAACTAAAATTGGACTTCAATATTTAACTGTGAATTTGCAAAATGTTAAATGCTAAGGAATCTTTTAAAAATTCTGCAAATATTCTTTACTTAAAGTTTTTGTTTTACATTAAAGATATGTATGCTGGTGATTGGCTAATTATTTGTAAGAGCTCCAGGCCATAGTTATTAATTCATTACAAATCAGTCAGCAGTACACATAACATAAAATGAGAACAATAGAAAGCACGTCAGGGAGTTTCATCTCCATAACAAGGACTCTTTTTCTAGGAAAGCATTCTGCTATACAGGCAGGAGAAGAATGAAGTGTTACACACAGATAATTACTGTTTGATCCCCAAACAGCACAGGTAAAACATGGCTTAATTATAGATGAAATAAGCGTTCGGTATAAATGAAAGCATAACGGTGACATTTTATTTCCTGAACTGCCAGAAGTTCAGCACTGACAAATACAAAAAAACACTGAGAAATGAGAGACTGAACGTCCCCTCTTCTGTCTGCTCTTAACGCAGCAAAATACAAACTACAATATCAATTTGATCTTAAGCTAGTCAGCCAACAGGAAGCGAAAATGCCTGTCACAGAGCACTAATATCATTACCTTGACAAAAGCTACTCCACTGGGTGACACTGTGATATCATGCCTAATCTGGTAAAGTAAGTCAGGAGGTACTCTGAGAGATGTACAGCCAAATTTGAATGCATCATATCTAACAAAGAGAAAAATTAAATATGAAGACAATTCATTCATTTACAGCTTGATCAAGCAAAAGCATCAACTCACATTAAAATGCTGCTAATGCCAGCAAGGATAGAACCACAATTATCATCTCAGGTATAAACACACACACTATCATTTAAAATTTCTTAGCTACATGCAAAAGGCTCTAGGAATAAAGTAGTAATAAATGGCTAAATTCTAACACGTGTAATTTATCAATTCCGTTCTGCGTTAATGCGTTATTTCCAAATGCTGAGTTAGTGGAGGCACGTACTCACACCGTAATCCCCCATGGAAACCATACATGTTTACCAAGTGACACATTGCATGTATTTTCTTCCTACAAATTCAGAATTTCAAATCAGAAACCTGAAAACCTGATGGTGACACCTAGCAATCATTGTATGCATCTTGCCCATTCTTCCAAATATTATTTTATAGGGGTAATTATAATGAACAAATAGATTTTTATTCCCAATCAACAAAATTACTGTTTAGTTCAGTAAGACATGCTATATAGAATAACTCCTTGTATCTTTCAATTTTTAATAGTTAAGAACAGAGTGAACTACAACTCTGAAAAGAGAATAACAACAATTTATTAACATACAGCGGAATAATAGTAGTCCAGTTTTAAAAATAGGTAGTAGATTTACAGAACATTTTAACTTATTCTGAAGCAATATTAAAAACTAGCATCACTACAATAATGGTGTACAGGCGTACACACATAACAGAACAAAGTCTAAGTCTGTATTTAATTAAAAATACATATCAATGTGTATATGTATATGTGTGTGTTTGTGTGTGTATACACATACGCATACACTCACACGGCACATCTTTATCATCTCTATTATGTAACAGAAAATGGTGCTGTTCATACATGCCCACTGCTCCCAATGACAACCAAGGGTTCTCAGTACCTTAGAAAAGACGCCAAAGTCTCTACGGAATCAAAGTTTGTGAGAAAAGAATAACAACTTACTTTCCTAAGTTTTCAACATGTCCCAGGCAGGTTGAAAAACAGTAGTTGTATGCTATCACAATGGAAGGATATAACGACTGGAAATCTAATACAAGAACAGCATTGCTGTAGAAGCGGGATTCTGGCTCCATTATTAAGGGAACACATTGCAGGGCTTTCATCTGAGCTCGCTGCTGGATACTGGGTGTCACAGCAATATAATTCATTGGCTTTGCAATACGCAGCATCATAGACTCCACACGATACTGCAAAACAGTTTGGGTGTAATCATTACAATAATGATTTCAAAAATGCAGAATAAACGTGAGTGTATTAAAACTGTGTACATATGCACTTACATTCCCTGAATTTAAAGTACAGACAACTAGTGTTCTAAAATAACTAGCCATACTCTTACTTTTTATGTATATTTTCTATCAAATATAGCGGCATTTTCCATGTGTTTCCTCATCATTTAGGCCTAATTGTTGACAAGTACTTCTAATTTTTATCTATGGAAAGAATAAACATCCAGCTCAGATTAAAAAAATAAACATCCAAGAGACTGCAACAATATATACAGATGGCCGTGCTACAGTCAGTGAACGAGCATTTACTAAACTGTATTTTTGTTAGACTTGCAGAACACTGAAGAAAACAAAGTATGACATGCAGCTGATGACCATTTTCCATAGGAATCTGCACATCCATTTTATTTCAACATTTGGGAAAATAAATGACAGGCGAGTTGCAGAAGTTGGTAACTGTGCCTCCAAGCTTTTGATCACGCAAAGGAACTAGGATCTACTTCGCAGCAAGAGAACCAAGGGAAGAATCTAGGTCAGCCCATTTCAGAAGTCTGCTGCTTTGCATTGGGTATCATGCTTTCGCCCCGATGATGCCACAAGTAGTACAGGGAGCATAAAATAACAAAAAGTTTAAGAACTTTCGCCTTCTTCAAGACCTCACAAAATGTCACACGTGGAGGTAGCAACATGAGAAAAAACAGCCCTATTTATTTATGTACTATTCAATGCTTTTGTAAGGCTTTAAAAGCACTAATAGCCAGGTATTCACTGTCTCCATAACCAATATAGCTGAAAATTACATACACAGGTGGCAAAGGACTGAAAATATCGAAGAACAATCCTATATAATCCTAAGATCCTGCGCTTTAAAAGCAAGTCAAAAAGTAGAGGACTATTCAAAAGTCCTCTGCCTGATGCACTACATATTCAATCATTGTACTGAATGGGTTAGGTATAATTTCTTTAACTTTGATGTTATAAATGAACTTACAGAACCGACAGCTTTAACAAGACCCTACCACCTTACAAACAGATTGGGGTTTGAAACGTGTAGTTTTGCAGCAGCATAAGCTGCTGCTGCCTTCCACTAATTGCATGCTAATTTGTGTCCAGTGATGAGCTCAGATGTGTGATGAGGCGGTCAGGGACTGGATCTGGCAAGAACTAGCTTCCCCC
>Ga0065711_1033839_pt1 | contig 24746 bp, 11 predicted proteins | sample Hoacrofraction12_FD_59098 | JGI IMG/M metagenome (GOLD analysis project Ga0065711, IMG submission 59098) | Hoatzin crop microbial communities from Cojedes, Venezuela - Epithelial fraction 12 v2 (version 2) | ecosystem: Host-associated > Birds > Digestive system > Esophagus > Crop | place...
TTCACACTGGAAATTTGCCCTCTTTTTTTTTTTTTTATTTTTTTTTTTTTTTCTCCTTCCTGTCCCTGGGAAGGAGAGGGGAGGAAAGAAGAAAATTAAAGCCTGTGTGTGCCAGAACAGAACTGGTAAAACAATTCATATCAACTGGACTTTTTTTTTTCCTTGAAAAAATGTTTTTTATGCTTTAATCTGCCCAAATGTGTACGGTTGGATTTAATTTTTGGCATTGTGCTGTTTATTATAAACCCTTATGGAGAACTTGATATGAATCAAGCTCAACCTCAACCACAGCCAAGCACAACTCCTACAGTAATGGCATAGGCATAAGACCTCATAAGTTACAAATCTTTTCACTCGGTGTTCCGTTTGGAAGAACAGTAAGTAAGTTGTGAGATGACAAAGTTTCAAAGTGATATGGGAAGATTAACAGATGACATTCTTTTTCTCCATAATATTCTAAGCAAATCTACTACATGTTTTTAAATATGTTAAAAAGGGTATAACTGAGCCCTGAATTCTAATGGATTTGAAAAAGAAGTGGGCATATTTAAAGGGATGGAAAGATTAAAAGATTTAAAACAGAACCACAAAGAGTTGCACCCAGCATTGTGAAGATGAAATCTAAGCACAAATTGACAGAAACAAGCAGATGTTTCTTTTTTGGGTGAATCTTTCTGTAATTGTCCACAAGGGTTTCCTTGCCCTTTGCTCTGAAGCTTTAAAGTATGACTGGTGTCAAAGACAGCAGAAGTAGTACTGCTGTAAGCCCTGATATGAAGCTCAAAACCCAGCAGAATGGCTTAATGCTTGAAAATAGTAGCTTGCAGTGTGAGTATAAGAAAACAAAAGTTCCCAGTCATGAGGGGTAAGTAGTAGTAGTAGATGTTTTAAGAGTAAAATAAACCGGTTTCATCCTAAAAGTCTGCTTCAGGCTTCTGTCAGAAGGATTAGGTCTTTTCTTCTCCATCAGAGCTTATTGTCAGTTTCTACATCCGTCTGCCAGCAAAATAAGAGTAAAATTGTTGGTCTGAGTCAACTGAATCCACTTTGGCATGGGACATGAGGGCTTGCTGTTTGGAGGAATAGTGCTCAAACTCTAGCACTTGGACTCAGAATACTTCAAGGTAATGAGAAGTGCGCTACCCTTTAGGAGAAGGGATTAGCAAGAACCAGGTAAAGACACTTCCTGGAGAGTCAAGTGTTTTATGTCAGAACTATGACAAGGCAAACGAATGAAGTTATAAACTTTAATCATGTAAGCAGAAGTGTGTGCATACTCATATATGTGTATATATACATATAGGTATAATTGAATTGAACTGTAGATGAGTTCTGGAGATGTTGTGCCAAATAAACCCATGAAGCACCAGGTTCAAGGCCAAACAATACAAATTCTTTTCCTTAATTTTGTTTTCGTAGTATAGGAATAGCTGGTTTGAAACCTGCAAGCAGTTTTATGTCCGTGAGAGTATTAAGCAAGAAGTTTCAATATGAAATCATTATCTTCCCTCTTCTAAATCCAAATACTAATTGCAGCCTTGCTGTGAGCCTATAATACTAAGGCTATCATAGCCATGGCAACCAAAAGCAACATTAAATGGAATACATATCCGCTGCACAAGATTGTTGTGGTGGTGTTTTGTTTTCTTTATTTTTGGGTAGTAGGCATGCATTTCTTTTCAGCAGCCATGATATACAGGTCAAAAGAACTTCCAGTTCTTCAAACCTCTGAACTATTTTGCCACCTATGCTCTGATATCACTTAAAATTTTGTGTATATGTATAATTAATTCAGTCCAGAATTAATTTCAGACATAAATAAAAACACAAATTAAAATTTCAGCATGGATTTTACAATGACCCATTTACATTTCCAGGATTAAACCCATAATAAAAACTTTTGTGTAGTTATAATTGGTCTGATTTTTCTTAAAATCAGGAGATAAACATCTATGTAAATAGCCTCAAAAAGATATTGTGTTTAAGAAAAGAGCACTTCAAATGAGCTGCTTAAAGTCACCTTCTATGCTTTGCATGATAATTATAATGCAAAATAATAAACAGCACAGGGCACCAAGCACAGTACTTCAAGGATGATATTGTGCCATTTATATAAAGATAATTAGGCATTTAAATACAACCAATATCACTTTAAAATCTTCAAATTAAAACACAAAAAAAGAAAAAGACAGGATGTGTTAGTGCAAGGTAAGATTATTGAAAAAAGTTTCCATTTGCTTGATTTTCCTGGGGGTGTGTGTCCTTAATGATCTGTCTGACTCCAAAGCATCGGAGTGCACAATGAAATTAATTGCTGGGAACATCGCAGTGCATTGTAGTTCTGTAGGCCACGGGTGATGTTTCAGACATGGATATACTTTATGTCTTTGTGGGTATATGTGAAGGTTAGTTTTACCTGGAAAAGATGCTGCTGTGCCTAGATTGTCATGTGGCGTAGAGGAAAACTTGTATTAGCTAAAGAACTTATTGTTTGGATCGCTTATTCCAGTTTTCAGAGGGACAATGTGGAAGAAAGCTGTATCAACACAATTGTCTTTATGCTGGTATAATTGTATCTATGCCAATGAGATGTCTCTACTAGAAAAAGCTCTAGAACATTGCACCTTAATTTAACACTACTCTGTCAGCAAAAAATTTTTTTCTCCAATGTCATGTTTATGTATGTCTATAAACCGTGAAGAAGTGGTAATGTAGTCAGATATCGTTAGCATGGGCAGAAACTGCTGGGAGGTGTCAGAGATTGGTTCCTTATGCCCATGATTTACAGCAATTGTCCTGCCAGGACCAGTAATTATCTAGCAATTGATTATTAAAATACCCTTTAGCAAATTATTTATAATGATTCTTTTCATGTAAATTACACTGAAAGTTGTTCAGAGGAGAGCTTTACATTGATAAATAAATATTTTAATACAGACCATTGACAAAGTATTTTCACCAAGTCTTGACGTGTTACTTTTAATGGTAGAGAAGTGTTAAGGTAGTTTGTGTACGTAACAAGAAACATCACGTGAGTCCGTTTGGTCTGAAGGAGCCCCTCGTGCCCAGCTGTAGTGGAGGAGGTGCTGGCTGGCTGTGGCCCCTCAGCACCTCGCACACCGTGCTCCCAACCTGGCATCCTCCAGGTGCAAGCGGGTCCTGTCTGAGGGGCTCACACAGAGCACTTGAAGACGTAACCCTTTCCCCAGGAGGAGATAAATGGTGAATTGCTCTAGGTTCTGTCCCACAGGGATCTAGTGTGGTTGTTGGGTGTAAACCACAATGTCACTTCAGGTGTCCGTTTCCCTCTTACAGAGAGAATATATATTTCTTTGTGCCTCAGCGGACGTTGTGGGGATGAAGGCACTGAGGATGCTCCTGCAGTGACACCACGTGAATTCCAGTGGAAATTTTTGAAAAGACTATTTGCTGCTGGTGAGATAATCTAAACCAGAAACCTTTGCAGCGCTCAGGGTAGCCTGAGCCAGTAACAAAGAGCTTAGATGGAAGTGAAATATTATCTCTGAGTTTTGCATGAGTTCTTGATGCTGTAGTTCTTTACATGGGATGGAATATTCATCTTTTCAGTTCTGCATGGCCATTTTTTGTGCAAAAATTCAAAGAAGAGTTCTTGTGTACATCACAGTTCAGACTCTTAGATCATCACTTAGATGAGCGAAAGATTGTAGACTTGACAGTGTTAGTAGATAATCTAAAAAGATACATTATCTCATCCTGCAAACTGTATCTACTTGAGTGCTTGGACTATCACAGCTACAACTACACCATAGTTAATACTCAGAGATCAGCTTGTTTAGGGAGAAGGAGTAGCATTTTAATATACTCTACAAGGGCTCAGTGTAGCACTCAGTTAAGTTACTACAGGTAATTTGTTTACCCTGGGCATGCTCAGAACCTTAACCTGAGTTTTGTGTAGTTACTCATTGCTCCTCTCATGCTGGCTCAATCATTTTTTCCCATGGTAATAGTGTGACACCTGACTTTCTGTCATTGTTGTAGGAGGAAGAGTAAAGATAACCCTCATAAATTCAAATATGCTTAAACCATTTTGAAACAACTTGTAAAAATTAAAAAGCTGATTGCACTTTTAATAACAATCTTGTCAGTAATATTCAAAATGATAAGTCTCTAGTATTCTAAAGGCACAGATTACCCTAAGTGACTGAAAGAGACTTCAAAGAATCTATAATTAAAATCAGTAATATGTACCGTATGTTTTAAAATCCTGAACTCTATTTGAAAGATTTTCTTTATATAGTACCTAAGAACATATTCAGATATACTGATACCACCATTGTCTTCTTTAATGACCATTCCTGCTGAAGCCTAGCCTGTGTGTCTGTAGGCTGAGTCCTGCATGCGGGACGATATGCCATTCTACTGTCCCAGGAGGCAAGCTGACAAAGAAACCTGTCTCAGTCACAATACCGTCCCATTCTCCTCTCTCGATGCAGAGAAAACATAAAAAAGGTGCAGTTTACTTCCCCCTGCCTGTCTATGGTTCCCCTGGCAAGCATGGTATGAGCAAATTCCTCTTAGCCTCCTTTCACGTGCAAAGGCATAAAAGGAGAGAACAATATCTGCATTTTCCACTGTAACCCATACAATATCTGGGTAGGCAGTGTGGTTAGACAGGGATCTGGGGAATTGTTCTTCTGCTCGGGACTGAATGACAAACAGTTCTTGCAAGCGCAGAGTCTGCTGGTGTCGTTATACTGAACTATCACTGACACACCTGGAGCCGCCTGTGGATGAAAGGCGCTTTAGAACCAAAACTTGTGCCCTCCAGAAGGATTTACGAACCCTTTGTACAACAGTGTAAATTTAACAGTGCTGCTAATAAGCTTTTGGTGATTTCACTGTGAGTCCTATATGCAGAAGAACTGGGGATTAAGCTCTGCTTAAAGGTTTTAGGGCTTAGAAAATGGAAAGAGGCAAGGACCTGGCCTTTTTCAACCACCTGGGACCTCCTTCTTTCTTCCCGTCCTCCACAGTCTCTCTAAGGTAGACACCACCATAGTAAGGTCCTTAGGTGTGTCACAGCAAACTTCACCTGGAGACCTGGCTTAAATACTTCTAACTTACCTAAACACTCTTTAACTCTTTCTTCCCTAGTCTGATCATTACCCTTATTCTAGTCTTAATGTTAATTTTGCAGGCAAGTCTTCTCATAACTAACACTTTGTGTGAAAACAGGAGCAAGAAAAGACTTGAGAATGTGTCAGCCTTTCGTCATTCGCTGTTTGTTGTCCTCCCTCATTAAATAATGGTATTATTCTTTTATTTGTCTTCCCCTTATATTGTTGCACATGGTAGTAGTAGTGAGAAATATACAACTTTCTTCATTCTTGGGAAGTTGACTTGTTAAAAGTCGAATGATAACGTTCATTGTAGAGACGGGTTTTTGATTTTACTTTTAAAAACTTTTTAAAATTTTGAATAAAACTAATTTTCAGGCCTCATGATTATCTGTTCTCAGTGAGCTTTTAAAGCCCCTTTTTTGTATAGCTTTGAATATGAAAGCTCTGAAAGCAAAATGGGTTATCTTTTAAACAGCTATCACTGGATTGTTTGAAATACAGATAAAACTAGAGACAGAATAGTTTTGCTGGCCTGCTAGCCATTTATTTAGAGAATGAATTCTTCCTTTCTCTGAGTATTAAAGTCCAGAGCTGGAACCAGCAGCTCTGTTAGAAATAAGGAGTAAAGCTGAACCCTCTCTTCTTTTTCTTTCATTGTGAGCAATGGGAAGATAATTCCTTATTGCTAAGATTGTTAGCTGGATTTAGAAGGGAAGACTCTGTAAAGAAAGTGGTAAGAAAAAAGATTTGTATTTAAATATTCATGTTTTGGGGGCTATTCAGTGATATTAGGAATAAATTACCAGCTAAGGACACACTTGATTGATTCTGTCTGAATTTGTTTTATAATATTTTCACATAATTTCATTTATTCTTTCCTTTAACATCCATTAGAGGAAAAGAGAAAAAATATACCGCATATGAAAAGAACATGGGGAAGTTTTTAATATAATGTTAATAATAGTTGATATTTAATTGAGATTGTATCTTTAATCTCTTCTTCTTTTCCCCTGCCAGTGTTTCATCTCTATTCTTATTATCTTGTTTTCAGTACAAAATCATCACCCACTGGTTTTCAATTACAGCGATGCCCATATTGATTCTCCCCTTGATTTTTAACTCGAAGCTGAAAAATTACTCACTTAAGCCAATAAAAGTAGATGATGTGGTTAGTTTGGGGTTCCTTTTTAAAAATAATAAATGAGTAAAGAAGAAGAATAAGCTTACAATGATTCTGAGTTACAACAAACTGGCATGGAAATGCATTTTAATTCATTAGAACTCAGAACAGTGTTATATATTTATATTTATCTCTTCATGTTGAGGTTAGTGGTCCCTAGGGGCACAAAACCTATGTCTATAATTCTACATTGCATTTATCTGCTAGTACTTGGGCACTGAGACCACCTGGCAGATAATGAATTCTGTCTATGTTTCTCTTAGCTTCCAAAAACAGGGTATCTGTATGCAAAGTGCCTATTGGGCATGGTCCATGGTCCATGCTAGCTCCAAGACTGTGGCCAGGAATTGTCTGGGGGAGTGCCAGCTGGCATGAGCAGAAATCACCACTTCTTTTGGTTTAATAGTAGGGATGATCATATTCCCGGGCTTTGGAAAGTTCTCAGGCACTGCTAAACTTGTTAACACAGATGCAGCCAGAGAACATTGTCTCATCTAGAAGAAGTTACATCATTTCTCCAAACAATTCTGTGCATACCTGTCTTTTTAACACACAAATAGTCCCATCATGCAATGACAACAGATCACAAGCTTAAAACTATGATTTGGTGCAAGGTTTGACCTTACACAGAAGCAAATGTCGAGAGTTTGGTGGCCATGTGCAATTAAGAATCAGTCTTTAGCAATGCTTAGAAAGTACAATCCAAATAAATGCAGAAGTTGAACAGAAGCTTTCCTGAGTGGTGTGCTAAGGGATTTGATTCCACATTCATTGATGTTAACAGAAAACGCTCTTACTAGCTACTGTTAGAGCAGAATGAGAGCTAGCTGTAGGGAAAAATCACTTAAAGCCATCAATTTCACACACACAGTCCAAAACAGAGATAGCAAAGGGTCAAAGTTATCTAACTACAAAAATCAGGATTTTTCAGAACCTTTATCTTAAATGTCACAAGTAAGTAATCTCCAATAGTTTTGACAGAATGAGTGGTTTGTGAGGGAATCCACACAGATGCCCACATTAAAGCAGTTATTGGTAAGTGTGTGTATGTGTGGGTGGGATTTCTCCCCAGAAGGAGGAAGGAAAGGTCTCAACTTCAGGAAGATGCTGAATATAGAAGAAAATTGCCTTAACTAACTGCAGCCATAGCGAGCTGGGTTTGACATTCCCAGCTGCATCCAACACCTCCTGTGCAGACATAGTATAAAGCCAATACTTCTTAGTCTGACCGGGAAACACTGAGAAGCCAAATCACACATGCTTTTTTGCTGTTGCTTAGATGGCTACACGTAATCTCCCCTCTTCTTTGAGTGTGTTTAGTGTTCTTGCCCCTGTTTTAATGTGACTCTAACTTTTAAACCAAATGATACTCGCAATGATACTTCAAAGAATTTGAGTTAAGATTTTTAGACATGTTCTTGAAGTCCTGGAAACTCCAGAGGACCCCTCACCCAAGAGGCCTTTTTTGAAGAGCAGAGTCATCATGAAACTCTTGGTGCCATCCAGCTGCTAGGCGTCTGTCCTGCCTCAGTCTCTGCTTGTTTCCTTCCTTCAGACAGACAGTCCCACTATCTCAGGAGCCCAGGTGTATTTGCCCCATTTCAACATCCACCTCTCATGCTTAAAATAAAATATTTGTTTTAACAAAGGCAAAGTTTTTCCTAGACTTGGCAGTGTGCAGGGTTCTTTTTACATGTCTAATTTCTCCACTTTTTATGCATCGTAGCAGCATTCCCGTCTTTGGAAATGTTCCAGAAAGCACCTGTACACACTTGCTCATTTGTGAAACGCCAGTATGGTAGGTTGTAATTTGCCAGTCCATTTCTTCTCTGAGAGTACATTAATTGAGTTGATGGCAGCAGAATTTATAGTTTTATACAGGTTACACACATGTGCTATGGTAATATTTTAGCATTAGGATGGGGTAAATGAGTCATAACTGATTACAGAGTAATTCCTGTCTAGGTAGCAATAGGAAACATAGGCGTCTCTTTCCATTCTTTCTGGGACGCCTGCCCTGCCAGTAAGGTACCTTAAAGAGTTGTCTGTCTCCTGTCCCTTTTCTTTTGCAATCAGTGTCAAGCAGTCTTAGGACTGGGACCTTTAAAGAGTCTGTAAAACTGCAGAAGACAAATTTTCTGGGGTGGCTCACGACTGCGTGACATTGTTTCATTGCTTTTTGTCTGTGGAGCAGATATGCTGATGAGAGCTTCAGACTTGCTTGGCATTCCTGTGCATCATACATTCTCTATTTTTTATCCCTCATCAGCCAAATCTTTAGATGGAATTTATTTTTCTTTAGGGGGTTAGGCCAGCAGGTCTGTGGCTCTTTCTGAACCTGTATAGAGGCTCTTCTACCACAGCCACTCCTTCTCCCCCCCCATCATACCAAAACATTTATTTAGACTATAGTACCCCCTACACCATCAAAACCTTGTTGTCGTTTCCTGTGAAACACCTCGGGTGCCAAGCACAACCCCAGTGCAGCCTGTGGAAATGGAGTCCCCCCAAGGGGATGCCGAGTGTGCATGAAAGTGGGCTCTGTTTTTCCAAGGCACCTGCCGGAACCTTCCTGACATTTTCAACATAGGAAAATATTTGGCACTGGACAGCTGTTCAGAAACTTTTCCCCTTGTAGGTATTAGAAAACGTTCCCTTATTTAAATGTATTTTTTTATAATTCTTTTTGGGCCTATCCATGTGTGAAAGGCTTCATTTTTTCCCTGCTGATCTTCAGGGATTTTACCTCCTCAGTTCTTCCTATTTGCTCTGTCATTCCTCACAGTGAACACATCCCGCTCTTCTTTTTAACCGCTGTCTTTCCCAGCAACCTGAGCTGCAGGACGGTGAATTGCTTTTACTCTGTCTTCCAACAAGTCACCTTAGAAGTATGACTCTAGCACCTATTTACTAGTTTTAGGTTCCTCTAATAAGTGCACCTTGTTGAATGCTTAACATGTTTGGTTTTAATGCCTCCACCCCCAGCAGTATTGCAAATTGTTTCTCTTCCAGTTTATTCACCCATAGAGTTCATGGGGATAAGATTGTACCTGCAAGCACCACGGTTTACCGCTTTCTACTTTCCTGCCAGTCGGCTTTTCCAGTTCATGATGGGCAGTTCGCATGTGTTCCTCTATTCAGAGCAAAATTACTGAGCACCTCATTTGATTGTAGGTTGAAATTGTAGGAAAGGGTAAGCTGATGTTTTAACTATCGTTTATATAAAGAGTCCATAAGAGCTAGTGGCCCTGTGTCTGTCACCTTTGTGTCCTGCACAGTTTGCTGGCTCTGGCAAAGAGACGGTCCAGTGCAGCTGCAAATGTCAGGCAGTGTCTTGACTTCTGGTAGCTCTGCAGTGTTTAGCTGCATGTTGCGTTGTCCTTCCCCGCTCTTCACCTTGCTTCGCTTTTTCTTTTCAATTGCAGCTGAGAGCTTTGCATGCCTTTCTGCCCAGGTCTCTCTTCTTCCAGTATTTAGGATTTTCCCTGAAGTCTACTGAATAGATCATATAAAGGATGTCTGTGAGACTAAGTTGATGGTGGCTACATCTTCTTCTATAAACCTTGCTATTAACCTTGTTCCTCATGTTGCAAAGTCTAATTGTTCTGTTATGGGTTTCTTTACTTCAAGGATTTCTAATCGTCTCTTTGAAATGAGTTGGAGTTTTTCTGTCTCACAGCTTAAACCTGGTCACAATAGGTCTTCTTCCCTTCTTGACATCACCCCACTGCAGTTGGAGAGAAAAAAAAAAAACAAGCTGTAAATCTCCTCTTCAGCCTTGAATCATTTACAGACTCATCTGTTACTTCTCCTGTTTTATACTTTGTTCGAAGACATTTGTAGGTAGAAGTAGAATGCAATACTGAAATGCCTCTAATGCACTGTTTTTCAGAAGTAGCGCCAGATTTAAGGTAGTCTTAGAAGTTGATTTTTTTCTTTAATGTTCTTGCTTCCTGAATACAACAGATACTGTATAGGGAGAAACCCTGATATAAACCTTCATCACCCTTCATTTCTTGACAGTTTTAACAAATGAGACTTGTTCATCTTGGTATTAAACAAGTGATCAGGGCCCAAGATTTGCTTTCCTTCACTGCTGAATTCTCATTGACTAGTATTATGGAACCTGAGTCTTTGTACAGCTGAGTTGCAAATGGGAGGAAAATATAGGCTGCATTCCAGACAGAAGTATGTGTAAATTGTTAGACCATGGGTAAGGTAATAAGTAATTACTTTAGTGCATCATAATTCAAGAATAAAGACAGCTACATTGAAAAAAATTTCCTGAAATACCTCTCCAAAGTAATTCAGGATAATGTGTTCTTAAATATATGCATGGGAGCAGTGTCAAATAAATACACACACATATACCTCCAACTCTAAATATTCTTGTTGTCCATTCTCAAATACTATGGACTCAAAAAAAAACAACAAAGTGAACTTTGGTCATAATGGTTTCTTCTGCATTCACATTCACCAATTTTGTAACCCGACTTACACTTTCTGCAGTGACGAAATAACTGTATCTCTAGTTTGGTAGAACTGTACAAGATAATATAAAATTGAACTGCATAATTTCCCAACTACTCATCAAAATAGGGCTTGAAACTTCTGCCCCTGGTGAGCAGTGCAAAGCACACTGCTCGTACCAGTTTCAATCTACTGTCCTTAGGAAAGGAACAAATAACTACGTCATGATTAATGTTTTTTAAACATTTCAAGCATTTTTCTAGAAAACAGAAATTGGGAGTCAAATCTGAAGTGAAACTGATACAAGCATCAGACATGAAAGTTCCTGTTAGAGAGAGCTGGAAAATGGACACACGAAAGGGTTATTTGTAAAGTCCATCCCCATAGACTAAATTAGTGATAGGCTGTGGTTTAAATAAATCAGATGAACTAGATGCAAATATCAATGCCTTGCTCCTCAAAGTTTTAACTTATTAGTGCTCTGTTTTACAAACCGACTTTTTTTTTTGGGGGGGGGGAAGCTCTTCCTTTTAAACAGGTCAAGGCAGAGTGTGGGGGAGAAAGAATTACTGAATAAAGGTTTCTTTTTAATTTATTCACTAAAGATTCCTGGCAGGTAAAACTCGTTTAAAGGAAACACATTTTTTTCATGATCTTGTAAATTCCCATCTGTACTCAGACAGTTGTGTTAACACTGTTGCCTTCTTCAGGAGCAAAAATTCTCTGATGTGAAATGCTGAAGGAGTTGCACATGAATGTTGCTGAAAAATGTCTACGTGCAGAGCATTTCTTGAAAATGACAGCGGTGTTCACCATGATAGCCTCATGTAATCAAACTCCCAGGGTACCATATGTCCTGATCTAATAAGTTGTTGCAGCCCTAGCTAAGAAGGCAGGGCTCTTTTCATTAAGTTGTAGCAGCTCTTGGTTTTAATTCAGAAGGTCTTCAGTTTGTTCCCTGATCTGTCAAGCTCGTGGTAGCTATGATAACTTTGCTAAAGATGTTTCATGTCTGGGATACTTATATTTAAGTATATCAAAAATAAAGCAAGCAAGGAGGAGAATTGACAGCAAGAGAGATGTCCAGCAAGTGCAATCAATAGAAATGGTTTGAAGTTGCTGAAGTGGCTTTAAGCAAAAAACAAAACCAAACCCTATCTCCTACCCTTCTATTTGCTGGCACTTTGATACTTAAAATGCTTCACAGATGTCTTGTCCAGATCCTGGGAAAGTTCAAACAATTTTGGATTTGCCAGGTTTAAGCCTGTATTTACTGTTCATTCATCTTGGACCTGACAAACCTTTTCTGTCCATGATCTTTGTCATGGGCTGGATTTTGCAGCATATTTAGGTATGGACTTCCATGCTGCAGTAGAGTTTTCAAAGTCTCCAATTGCCTTCACAGGCCAACAAGCCTAGGTGGTGTTTGGTATCTGAAGTGCAAAGGAACAAGCTATTTGAAATGTCAATAGAAGAGTGGTAAACTTTCATTATGCTGCTAACAGCAGTAGCATTATGACAAAGCAATTCACTTAGAGCAGTTAATTTTGTGATATTTTCTGCAAGACAGTAGAATTGTGTTAGAATAGAAAATCTACATAACAGTTTTCCAGGCATGGATTTTGACTTCTTGGATGGTACCAAATGCAGGTTATCAAGATTTCAAACTCTGTGTGTCACCAGTATTTTTGTGTTATGATTTCTGAACTATCAGAAAGTAAGAAGTTGCCGCTGTTTATAGTACCTGCAGAGAGTAAGATGGTGACTGCCATCCCTTGCTTGAAATTGTCAGAGTGTGCTGAGAGGTGTTCTTCCAGGATTCTTAGTAGATTAACAAATTAAGTTTTCTTTGTGGGAGATTTATACCAGTGTGTGGAATACCTAGACTTCAAACACGTGAAGTAGGCTATCTACAGATGAATGAAGGGTTAAAATACAACATGCATGACAATTTGGTAATGGAGAGTGGATAGCACAACAATAGTTTGTAGAAAGCATCAAAATACTTGAGGATGTGAAGCCTGATGCATTTCAAAGCAAATGCAGGAACCATACTGGTGACGGATGTTTATGCAAAGCTTTTTGTGTAAGCATACAGCAGCAATGCAGTATGAAGGCTCACAGTCACAAGCCTGTGAAATTTCTGGAACAGATTTCCAGCCAGGCAACAAAGGAGAGCCATGATACCAAGACTGCCTTGCTGTCCTTGAGTCAAGTTAGATATTGGCTTGTTTACGAGCACTGACAAGAAACCGCATGCTATTTGACTCCTGTTTGGGTGACTGGGAAACAAATCCCTCGCATGTAACAGCAGCCACTCTCGTTGAGAGCTCATTTGCCTGGCATGGAATTCCAGAGACTGTAATTAGAGATAATGTAACTCAATTTTCCTGTCAGGAATTTGCTATTTGTAGTACCAGCAGAACCAGAGTGTGTCACATCCCTGCGACACTCCAGCCAAAGCAGAAGCAGCTGTCGAGTTTGCCAAGCAGACTGGAGTAAGGGGGATGCAGAGGAAGTATTTTTTGTACGTTATCTGGTGATCAACAAGCCTACAGCATTATCCTGTGCCACGCCACGCATTGATACTGTGGTACACAAATGCTGCAACTCAGTCGAGGTAGAAAAGCACTTCATCTGCTGTGATCTAATCTGTAAAATAAGACTGTAAAACAACAACTAAATAGCCCTCCTTGAGTGAAAAGCTCCGTTATGCTCAATATTGTATGTCCCATACAGCAGCAGAATAAGAGGACTTGTTTGAACAAGGTTTGACATAATTTATAATCAGTCAGGCTCTCGGAATCAAAGCTACACGCAAACTCAAAACCAAGGCTGGTGCATTGAAGGATGTGGTATTTGTTCTGATTCCTGCATTTAACAAACTAGGCCTCCGTATTTTTCCTCTGTTTGCAGTAAAATATTGCCTTGTTACCACTAGGGCCCACAAGAGAAGACACGGTATGAAGTTCTGGGGAGGGACTGAACTTTCATTGCTTGGGACTAAATGCTGAAGCTTTGAAGTAAAATGTCATCGTTAAAGCAATTGGAAATGACAATAGGATTTCTGTTTTAAAAGCTAGCACTAAGACACCTGCTGTTAGTGAATAACAGATATCGAAGATTCTTTCACCAAACAAAGGTCATCCTTTCTCTTCAGCTGACTCTTTGTATTTGTAAAAGTAAAATCGACTTGACTCCGTCAAGACTGGTTTTTTCCCCCCTATGCATAAAGGAATTTAACTTACATGAGAAAATGAAGGACATTTCCTCAAGTTCCAAAAACCTAATGTCTATTTGTGGCTCCCTTTTAGGTTGATTCAGGTTAGAATAACTGATCACTGAATCTACCCCTGACTACCCCTCCTGCTTGTACACTTTGACTATTCATCCTACAGTTACTTAAAGCAGAGACAGCTTCACCTGCAGTCACCTGGAAAGAGACTCTCTTATCCCTGTCTTCCGTCTTACACAGTAATTTTATTCTGAACAAAGACTAAAATCAGCTTGGAGGAATATGGGACTTATGTTTCCATGCATGCAGATGCAGTGGCTCCGAAATGGCACTAATAACGCTGTGACAAGTACCTTGTAATTTCCAGAGATGTCATGGTTCATTTGATGCCATTCATATGCCACGTACTAGTAAGACGGAAAGAAGCAGTGCCTAGGAGGTAGAAACTGTTGCATTCCGGTGGGGTGGGAATTGCGACAGGCTTTCTTGGGGCAAATCAGAGTCAGAGAATCTGAACAATCCAGGTCATAAGGACCTCTGAAGGTCATCTAGTTTAACCTCCTGCTCAATGCAAGGTTAGCTTGATCAGGATTTCAGGGCCATATTCAAGTTTTGAAGATCTCTGTGATGGACCTCCTTCAGCTCCTCTGCACTTTTTCCTGTTCTGTACCACCCTCAGATGCTTTTTCATTTAGTCTAGTCAGAGTTTCCTTTGCTGCAACCTGTTATCCATTGCTTCTAGTTCTTTTTATGTGCATCTCTGGAACAAGCCTGGCTCAGCCTTCTTTGTAACCTTCCTGTAGGACTGGGCAGGCTGCTGTTAGGACCCCTGAAGCCACCTCTTCCCCAGGCTGAACCAGCCCAGCTCCTCCAACCTCTCCTGACAGGGCAGGTGCTCCAGGCCCTGACCATCGTGGTGGCCCACTGCTGATTCTCTTTGGTTTGTTGGCATCCAAAACTAGATGCTGCACTCCAGCTGTCTCACAAATATCAAGCAGAAGGGAATAACCGCTTCCTCTGACCTGCTGAATGTGGCTCATGATGCAGTTAACCTATGTTGTCGGTTGATCTATTTTGCCCTCCCATTGAGCTGTGGAGCACGTGAGGGCAATAGGGATAGATATCAGGTTTGTGGAGGTAAGGAGGTAAAAAGCATTCTTCTTCTGGCAGACAATGAGCAGCATATCTCTTCCAGAAAAATGACCATTATTCAAGACTCTGAGGATAAAAAAGGAAGAAAGAGGACTGATATAAACAGAAAAAAATCAGTGAGGATCAAAGAGAGCTCTGAGGGCAAACACACAAAAAGGCTTACAAACAACAGCCTCTTATTCCCCAGTATGTCCAGACAGGGATCGGAATGTTTCTAGAAAAGTTTCAGGGCTGTGTATTGTGGTTTTGCAAAAATACCCGTGGATTCTGGTTGGGTTTTGGTTGTTTTGGTTTTTTTTTTTCTTGCCTCAAACTCACATACGACCGGTCCACAATGACGGGTTTATATTCCTAATCGGTGAGTACAAACAATTCATTTGCACAAACTGTGCCTCAAGTGTACAGTAGGTCAGTCAGCTTTGGCCAATAGTCATGCACATTAATTGTCTAGAATCTTTAATTGCCCAGCAATCCTAGCAGCTCAGTGTCTAGAAAACTGGTACATCACTGCTCAAAACCATAATCTCATCCTTAAATCGGGAGAACTGGGATTGCAGCTTTTACTTGCAAAATAGATTAAAGGTAGTCCTTCAGCTAAGGGAACACTCCAAAATATATACAAAGTGGTTTTCGATGTTGGTATTTACCTCCTTTAAAAAGTTTTTATTTTTCCAAGAAGATGCCATAAATAGAGTTATATAGAAAGGTGATACAGAAAAGGAAAGGTTATTCACAGTGACATCATACTGTAAAACTTTAATATTACTGTATTATTTTTATTTTTTCCTCTTTAGCAATGTCTGTTTCTATTTTGCATTATTTCTGTCATGGAATTAATGGCATAAGTAAAAATAATTAGGTAAGATATTAGTAGACATACTTCACGCTTCAGTTTATGAGTGTAAAAACCAGTAGGGCTTGTTAGGAAAATGTTCATATTTTTAGGTTTGTGTCCCTTGGAAGAAATTACTGACATGGAGAATAAATATGTTGAGAATATATAGCAGCATTGAGTTAAATGAGAAGACTTCTCAATGGAATGGAGTAGGGGAAATTTTGCAATCTTTAGTGACACTTGTTAATCTTTAAAAAATTGAAAGTGTGAGTGCACTGCAGTAACAATGTATTTATTTTTAAAGACTGTCTTCCTGGAGTAGCTTACTTTGTGTTGTGATGCTGCTTGCAGCCTTTGCCAGGGATAAAGACTTCTTTCTCTAGACGCTGTGCAAATGCAATGGGAAGACAGCACTTTCCCCAGCTCACCACATTGAAATTTATGAAGAGTTGCACCCAGATGCACCTGCAAGATCTGACACCAGAAAAGAAAAAGTGAGTGTGATCCTAGCTCTGCCAGAGCAGGTGAATGAACCAAGGAAGCTTGAAACAGTGGAGGCTGTTGGAAACGCTGCTGGTGTGCAACGGGAGTGAGGGCTCGACCATACCCCCAGTGACACACGTGGGGGGAGGCTGGTGCCATGCAGAGCCCTGGTGCTGCAGCATCGGCATGCCCTGATGCCAGCCTCGTGTGGATGTGCCTGCTGTTTTTAGAATGACCACTGCATGCATTTCATGACTTCTTAAGCCAGGAGTACCATTGCACGTGAAATGCACTGTCTGCATCCAAGATTAACAGCCTGAATTAGCAGGGGAAGGCAGGAAAAGTCAAAAGGACAGCTCTCCCTGTTTTGTCACAACTTCCATTCACGTGAGGAAAATGTCATCGTTCTTTATCTCGCTGGGGTACCCTTCAGTGCCTCAGTTCCAGCATTTGCTATATTGCTCCCCAGGGAAACCCTAGAAGCCATACAGTTCGCTTGCAGTTTCTGCATTTCTGCGTGCCTAAGGGGTTGTTGGTGGCAGTGGTCCCTATTCTTTCTGCAACTTCGCTCCATGTCTTATCTACTTTTTATGATTTTTCCAAATGAAAAAGTGTCTGTAGCACTCTCCAGCCTTTCCTCTAGCTCAACACTACTAGCATGTAAGTACACTTCTGCTAGCACATGTGTTCTTTCTCCCATATTAGAACAACCAAAGAGATAGAACTTTTCTATGTAGTGAAGGTATTAGGAAAATCGGGCTTATTCATCTTTTAGGTATAGTTGATCCTCCTTTAGCTAAGTTGATGGACTAGGTCTTGCTTCCAATATGTTCATACATATCTCTCCAGGCTTTTTTCTCTTGAACTCTAACCTCACAGGGAGAGAAATATGTTGTTGTGTTTTACAAAGGCCAAAACCAGAGAGGGTGTTTTAGAGGTGCGCATGCATGCATGTCTGCAGCCTGACATAGCTGGCAAATAATTCCTGAAGTGAATGCACAGAGACTGTTACAGTAAAGGTCTTTTGATGGTGTTACAGTGAAAGAGGCTATGCCATGATGTATGAAAATACCATGTAAGTGTTTTCACCAGGTAGAGATCCCCAGCATGTTTGCAAGGTATGTGTTAGTCTCAAGTGACAAAGATTTAAAGGGTGTATAATTGCCAGCTATATTTTATAGCTTGCTGGGTCTCACGCTTAGACACAATAAATGAGGAAACTCCACCTATGTGTCTGTGGACTGCTGGTATGGTTACTTTAAAACGCGTAAGGTTTGGCACAAAGGTTGCATGACATTCAGTTTCTGCAGGCGAGGTCAGTGGGAAAATAACACGAAATGGACTATCAATCAGCAACACTTTTCCACAGCTACATGTAAAAGAATTGCATACGAATGACACAGTAAGTACTACATGGTGCGAAGTTCAGTGCTGCATGCTAGAATTGTGGTTCTGTCCTCCAGGATAGAATTGTTTTTACTCAAACACTGCATGTGCAGCAGAAGAACGGGAATTCGTGGGGTTATTGCAGGACAGCATATTGTACAAAGTGTTTGTCAACAGCTCCCAATACCAGAGCTTGCAAAAAGAGCTGGCAGAGTACTCATGGGAGTCTACTTCAGCCTGAACCAGCGAACCAGTTCACATTTTTTCTGAGTAATTCCGTCCATGACAAGAGCTTAACAGAATGTTCTGAAGGCTAACAGTTGCACTGAACCTGAAGAACTAGTACTTTTAGAGGCACTACAAAGAACAAACAGATTTGTGTATGCAGAGATTTGAACACGTGTCTCTTAAGGGGAAGGTATTCGTGACAGTATGGTGTCTTTGCAGCCAAGAACAGAATGGTAATTCACACCGTGATAGAGAAAAAAAAAAAAAGAGACAGTTGCATTCATCTTCTGTAATGTATTATTTTGGACATTTACATCTGAAATCTACTTTTCTATTGACATATTTCTCTCCAAGTTCAGACTTCTACTTTAAAATTTTACTGCTTATTAGCGGTAGAAGAGTTTAACATTTAACTTTTTTTTTTTTTCAATTTGATTTTCCTTAAGTCATTTGGGAGAAAAAGATGTGGAGGTAAACTGAGATTCTGCAAGCAGGTACAGAGTAGTGCATCTGTTCTTGAACATACTCACCAGTAATCCCTATGCTAGGAGAGGTGATGGATACCAAGGCACCATATTGAGTATTTCAAGGACCTGGGAGCTTTATACAGCATATCTGAAAAATGGCTGTGTCATTGTTTACATTGTATAGAACAAAGGAGTGTTTCAGAAAATGTCATGGATGATTAAAGTGGAAAAAAAAGTGGATTCCATTCCTCATATTGCCACTAATTTTCTCTGTGTCCTCATACAAGTTTCATCTTGCAAGCTTTTAAGTACATGTCTTCTGGATGACCCAAGTCACTTCAATGAGAGTACTCTAATGCATACAAGTATTATATATTCAATACATGCAAGTGTTTTCAGAAAGACAGAAGGCCTTCAATTTTGCATGCCTCATTTCCCATATCCTTAACATCAGGAGGATATATTTATTAATTTTGTGGAACTGTGGGGACATATTATTGTTTGAGATGTCAAAGGGAAGGTTTTAGCAAGAAAGATGGAGCTGGCAAAATTGCCAGTGTACATGGTAGATGTGCAACTGAAATTATAATCTACCCTTTTCAAGGATATGATATATCCACTCTCCTAGAATTTTATCTAATCATTTCGTCATCAAATTATTTTAAGCTATGAAACAAAAGAGTGCTTTAAGTAAGACTGCCTGCTAGAAGAAACAGACATCAGAAGAAAAATATTTATACAACTTGGGATTACAGGCTTTTAAGGTATTTAGTTCAGCATTTACCTCAAAAGTAGCCCAGCTTAAGCATATCTGTAGATAAAAATGAATTATTCAGTGTGACACTTTGGTGTCATTCAAAACTCTTATTTGATTTGATTCTCAGTGTTAGGTGGACGCATAACTATGATGGTTATAGCTGACTCTTACAGAGACGTCCTTTGTCACATAAAATAGGTAGAAGCTGAATGTACAGCAAATAGCAGGTTCATTCCACCTTGTTCCTTAAAAGGAAATTTAGTCTTTTGAGCATTACAGTGTTTGCGTTTTTTTTTCTTTATTTGTGGTTTATCATTTCTGTGAGGTGTCAGCCAAACAATTCTTCAGATAGTGACCATGGTGTGGGTAACAGTACAGTACTATGGGAGCAAAAAGAGCAGAGGTTTTATTTGGAGATGGACACTACTGTAAAATGTGTTTTGTTGGTTTAAAGGACTGGGATTTTGCTTGTTACTTTGCTTACCTTTCCTCATAGTTCTGTACATTAGCAATTCTACAACAGAAGAAAATGCCCCAAAACTCCCTCAAGACGTTTTCAGATGCAATAACCTATGACAGTGTATGTGTTAGCTTACCGTGAAAAGGAAAACAAAATTTTCAAGCAATGGAGATGAAGTTTACACGTATACTAAAAAGTAAAATATCTGTCTGTCTGTAAACGTGAAAGAGGGTTTTCCTTCAATCTTAGGATTTCTTCTCTTTGTAGCAGTATTTGTGATATGTCTTGAGATCCAGAATTAAATCCTTACATTTACTTCATGTTGCCCAGAAGAGAATCGTTGAACAGGTACAATTTGGTTACTTGGGCCTACTGCTTATTTCATTGAAATTGGTGTCAATTAATGCCTAAATGCTTTTGAGGATCCAGGCCTTATTTTCTAGTTTAGATGACTAACCCAGATGCAATAAACCCTGTATCTTGCTACTGATTTAACTCTGTTGCTCTCAGAAAATGCTCTATTTCAATCTGTTTTACTGTGAAAAGTGATGTCCACCAGCCACCTTGCAGTCAGACATGTACTGGCATGCAGTAGGAATTTCCTGATGTCTCAGTTATTAAACTGCTGAAATGGGCAGTGCCATCCGTATTTTGGGATTCAAACAACTTTTTGGAATAGTTTTGCCTCTAAAATATTAGGATATTCTTATCCATCTGGGCCTTAATTTCAAGAAAAATATGAAGGAAGATACTAGTAGATACCTGCTGAAGGTTATTTTTTTTTCATCACTAGGAGTCCACTACTAGAAAGATCTCCTTTTCTGGCCATCAGGTAGTATTCAATTTAGGTTAAATTTCACCAAACAAAAGCAGGCGTGAGAAGAGAGGTGTGCCAGCTTTGGGTAATAAATCACAGCCTTGCTGCATGAGCACCCCACCCCCTTCATAAAGAAGAGCTGCCAGTCGCTGGTACCAGTCCATGGAAGGAACATAAAGGCTTGAGCAACCTCCTTTCTGTCACTCCTGAGGCACTAAAGCTTCTCCCTGAAGGTGTGATTTTCTTCCACTGGGTCCCCTTTATAATAAAGGAGAATGAGAAGAGTAAAAAACCTTCAATTTATGTGCTACTTACTATATTGTGGCAAAATTGTTCCCTGTGAACGAACCCTTTCAAGGTCTCTGCAACAAGTGCTGCATTAGGCTGAACTCTATCTTCTAGTTGAAGGCTTTGGGAAGTTTCTTGCCTTTTGGTCCCCTGTGACAGTTTTCAAAATAATCTGTGAAACATTTGTAGAACCTTTAGCTATACTGTTAAAATGCACGCGAAAATCCTAGACCTGCTGAAAAAAATTTGGCTTTATTTGTAGGATTGATTTTCTTTACCTTATCAGCCTCAAATGTGCACGTCATACATGTTTATTGCTCCTGGCCATGCATAAAATCTACGAGAATAAATGGGAAAAGGCAGAATCCCTACCATTTTTACATAAACAGACTTGGGGTCTGGCACTTGCTCATTTGCACAGTTACCGATCTGAAGGCAGGCAGGTTTTTGGATGGGATAAAGCAAAGAACCTGGCAGTTGTACTACTGCGTCATGCAGCAGGCACAGCAGCTCCAAATTCCGCTGTTTGCTGGCTAGGACCTCCTTCTAGACAGGCTAATCAGTCCTGACCGCAGAGCTATGGGTTAACAGGTAAGCAGGTCAGTTCTGTGAAGGTGGACTCTGTTTTGGGGAAAAAGAGAAGCAGAATCTGTCACCGACACCTCTACTTCAGCATACACCTCATAGAGATTAAATGGTCTGTGTTATACCTATAGATAGGGTGGGACTTGAGGCATGTCACAGCATAGAGCCAGATGCAGCTGCTGTTGTTTTTAGTGGCAATTCCAGAGCAAACTAAGTTCAAAAACCCTTATGGTAAGAGTGTCTTTACGAATTTCATCCTCAGGAAATTACAGGCTAGGTAGGTAAGACAGTGGGTGAGAGGAATGTATATGAACATATGCATGAAATTCATGAACTGAATAAAATGCATATCTTATAAATGTAATATAAAAATATAGTCTAGATTATATAATTATATATATAATGGAACGTATGAACAAAAATTGTGCTTTGCCTAAAGCATGCGGGCAATTGGCGGTAGAACTAGAAATTGCCCACCACCTCATGGGTTAGGCAGAAGACCATTCTTCTGTAACTGCAGCAAAAAGCTGCAGGAAGGTTTATTCCTATATTAACTTTCATTTTTCAGGCAGCATTGCCCTTCTAAAGATATCCCTTCAAGAGATGGACCTTTTAAGAATGTCTGCAGATCCTGACTCCCTCAGATTAACTGGGGGCACACATTTCAAAGGGAAGTGGTGTTCATGGGGAATTCTCTGCTGGCTGCCCAGATCTCAGCTGCAGAACTAAAGGATAAGTAGTAAAGGAGTTTAAATTTCCTCAATCTGTCTTCTGTTGTGCTTCAGCTTTGATCTGCCGGGATTACCTCGAGAGGTGGCAGAAGTAGTTAATTTTCCACTATCGCTTGACACTTTCCCTTTCTCTAGGGGCTGCTGAGTTAGTGCCCACTACCTGTTAGGGGAGCTGAATGCAGTACCAGAACTTGCACTTGCTTGATGTTGACTGACTTCACAGGCTGTCGGATAAAGGAGGCATCTGATGATTTTTCATTGGTTTCAGTGTAGCTGCCAGCCTGCCACAATCAGTGAGGTGGACTTTCTACTCTGGCCAGCCCATGATGCCATCATCTTTACCTTGTCTTTTCCTATGTCCCCCTGTGGTCCCACAGAGCCTTAGTCCCCAGGGAACACATTTTAAATGTCCTTATAATTGTTTCTTTATCATTCTCCAGCTCCAGATTAAAACCATTCTTTGTAGTGATGCCTACAAAAAGACTTTAGTGTGCTTAGGTGACTTCTGCTATGCTTATGAAGTTAAATAGGTTGTCTTGTTGTGTTCTTTTACTCCTGCATTTTTTGCCTTCAGAGTTATATTTAGGCTTTTTGTTTTATTATTAATTAGACACCATCCTTTTGTTCTACTCTTGTAGCACCTCAAACAATGGATTCTCAGCCATGGCCAAGGCTCCTGACTGCTTCAGTAATACAAATATTTGGCAGCAGAGTACAGTGTGTTTGTTTCTAAACAACCGTCACATGGAAGACCTCATGTCCTTGCACTGTTGTCAGCTGCTGCAGAGGACAGAATAGCAGATGGTAAAATGGACTAGAAAAAATTACGAACTGTGACTTGAGCTCTATTTCTGCACTAGGAGTAAGGGGGATCAGAAATAATGCTGTCCTCGCCTCCAGGATCCATCTTTTCGCAAATTTTTCACTGATATGCTGGTTGGGTGCGTGCTCGGCACCAGATGAGCAGCTTCATCCTTGTGCTGCGGCTGGCTAACCAGCCCGCCTGGCAGGGGCTGTGCTGGGAGCAGAGAGGGGGTGGTGGAGCGTGACTGCCAGGGTGCACGTCACCTGGTGGCACCTCACCCTCAGAGGTGCCTTGCTCTAAGGCGTACTCCTTACTCCTGAACCGCAGTGTACTGTGACAGCCTTTCAGATAGCATGTGTTAGTATCATCTACTCTGTATCTATTTAAAACTATTACAACTTCTGATCCGAAGTGCAAAATGGGAACATCCCCCCTTGTGGCTGGTCTTTGTCGACTTAGTCAAAGCCTTTGACACTGTAAGCCACAACCACATCATGATGCTCTGAAACAAAAGGGAGTGGATGATCATATTATATCCCTGATTACCAACATGTATCAAAATGTGAACACTCGCATTCATCTGAAGAATGATCAGTCAGACCCCATCAGAATACACATTGGGGTTAAACAAGGTGATCCAATGTCCCCTATTTTATTCAATTTATCGATCGATCCTCTGCTGTGCAAGCTTGAGACAGAAAGCAGTGGGTTTCAGCAATACACAAGAAATATAACAACCATGGCTTTCGTGGACGATTTGGTACTCTTGAGTGGATCATGGGATGGGATGAAAGAAAATGTTACGATACTAGAGGCCTTCTGTGATCTTACTGGCCTCAGAACACAAGGGAAGAAGTGCCACGGCTTTTACATCCAGCCAACTAAAGACTCATATAAGATCAATGACTGCCCTAATTGGACAATTAATGACACCCCCATCAATATGATCTGAGAAATATTTGGGAGTACGGATTGACCCATGGACAGGAATATCGAAACCAGAGCTACTGGAAAAATTACAGGGATGGTTACAATGAATTGGCACTGCTCCACTTAAACCACTACAGAAAATTGATATCTTGAAAGGTTACACGCTTCCAGGACTGATCTATTTGGCGGACCAAACCAATGTGAAAGCCACGTACCTCGAAACCCTTGATTTAGCAATATGAACAGCTGTCAAGGAGTGGCTACGTCTACCACCGAGCACATGTGACGTTATCCTGTATTCCAGCACTCGGGATGGTGGACTGGGTATTACCAGACTTTTGGGACTGATCCCAAGCGTACAAGTCCGAAGACTGCATCGCACAGTCTTCTGATGAAGTAACGAAGGAGGTGGCCCGACAAGAGGGAATAGAAAGGGAATTTTAAAAATAGTGGATTACAGTTGGTGGTGACAAGAACAAAATTCCACCCATTTGGGACCCAAAAGCGATTATGGTTGTATCCAAGTGTCCTGGGTTTGGCCAGGACAGGGTTAATTTTCACTGGACTCCGGGAAGGGGCACAGCAGGGGGGCTGACCCCACCTGGCCAAACAGACCCGGGTATCCCATACCATGTGCCATCATGCTGGGTTCCGGTGGGGGGGAGCTGGGGGGCGGGAACTCTCTCGCGACTCGGGAGGGCTCTGCGGCGGTTCGGTCCGGGAGAGCGGTTCTGTTCTGCGGGCTCTGTTCTGCTGGTTTGTTTTGTGTATTCCCCTTTTCTGTATCGTTGTTGTTCCTGTTCCCTTTGTTTGCTGTTCTGTTAAACTGCCCTTA
>Ga0065711_1033841_pt1 | contig 24743 bp, 6 predicted proteins | sample Hoacrofraction12_FD_59098 | JGI IMG/M metagenome (GOLD analysis project Ga0065711, IMG submission 59098) | Hoatzin crop microbial communities from Cojedes, Venezuela - Epithelial fraction 12 v2 (version 2) | ecosystem: Host-associated > Birds > Digestive system > Esophagus > Crop | place...
TTTTTTTTTTTTTTTTTTTTTTTTTAATAAATACTTGTCTAAGCATTTTGCTGTGTCTCAGTCTGTTCAGGTTTCTGGAAGTCTCTAACTACTGAGTAGGTGCCCTATGCAAAACTCCCACTGCAGCCATTGCTACAGACACACATGCTAACTTCCCCATTTTATATTCGATAACCTAATTTCTCAGTCTTACCCGGAAACTACTGGAGTTCTTAGCCATTTGATGGCAAAGATTGCCTACGATTTCTAGTTTTATGATCACAGTAAACTGTCTTCAGAATTACGAAGTTCATCCTCCACAGGCCTATGACTTAACGTAGCCCCTTGCTGCACTCAAACTACGTGTGTGAGCTCGAAGGATGGCTGTTTGTAGCCACAGCAACAAGCCTTTTTGTTAAAGGGTGGATTTGGTTTTCCTAGGAATGAAGTACCCAAGACGCTTGTTCAATATTTCAAATAAGCTCAAAACTCCACATATTCCAGCAGCTTACACATGTAACCCTGCAATGCACAATGACTGAAGACGACACATGATGTACTGGTTTTTCTTTGACATCCAAATTATCTGTGCAAATCACTGGATGGGACTGTCCTCAACCTCTCCTTTCTGCTACGTAAATCTCTGCACTTTCCCCTTGTGGTACTGAATAACGTGACCTGTACGTTTCTTTAGTGAAAGGAAACATGCAACTCTATCTGCATAAACTAAAGCATTTAGTTAAAGATTTTAAAATATCAGCTGATTTTAGGCTGAAATCTTTGACCCATAATCCAGCAAGTCCTGCTAGTTTACGGTGAAGAATGGATGAAGAAGCTTAAAAACACAAAACTGAGAAATTACCTCAAACTTCACCGAGCCATTTTGTGCAGCGTCAAACGCGTTGAAGAGATAATGCGCGTACATGCTAGCATCTGGAAAACACAGAGGGCACCGACACGTACAACAGTGCATCATACACTAATCGCTCTACACCACATTCAGCATTCAAACAGCCCTATTTGCCTTCTGTATAAAAAACAACCTTGTAACATTGCCAAGATATTCTATGAACTAGTAAACGTTAACATGGACTTCCATGCTCCCCACGCCCTCCTTTGAAACAGCCTTGAATTGTAAAAGCTTTTATTACAGTAGAAATGCTCTGGGTTATGGGGCTGTACTTGAAAGAATGAGCAAAAAAAACCTCTCAAGAATGTCTCTTGGGCAAATGGAGTATTAGCTCTGGTGGGAAATGCAGCAAAATCACCAGAGAGTGATTGCAGCTTGTGCCCTTCCTCCCGCTACCTTTTGCTTTGTGTGAGATACAGCAGAGATCCCCAGGGACCATCCATCTTCGGAAGGGTCTAGTTCCAGTAACTGGAGTTTGGCCCATGCCTGTTAAAGAGCAATCTCATCTGAGGCATGTTTTTGTCCTTTTGAATCTTAAACTGCTGGGTTTAGAAAGTCTTTTCTATTGAGAAGAACAGTTTCTACGGCCATGTGAAGGATGGCTGTTAGCTGGGAAAAACAGTAATGGTACGCAGAAAAAAATCCAGTAGGCATAAAACCTTACGACCTTCGCTGGCCTGTTCGCTGCTCTGGAGGCAACTCACACTGCTCTCTGTATTACCTGCACCCAGCCTTTCAAGACAGAAGCAACTGACATGAAATTCCTTGAGTTATTTTGTTACTATTCTAGCAGACACCCACTTCTTTGTCTCTTCTATTCTTTGCCTCTAGCACACAGCATTAGTCGAGCCCGAGTCTTCGTACTCAGCGTACGGGTGTTCAGGTGAAGCCTGGCGCCCTGTGCTATGCAGGTAGTCATGTGCAAGGACCCAGGGCCTCTTTACTCTCATCTCTATGAAATGATTAAAATATTTCCACATTATTCAAATCCAGGAAAGTGTAACAGTGCGTGGACAAATCAAATACTTCAGCGTCTGCCATCCATGAGGATAAAATACACTGGACTGTAGGAAAAAAAAAATTGTCTACTACTTTTTTAAGAGGAGGACTCAAATAAAATAGCTCCAGAAGAAAACCATAGAATTAGTTATGGGACAGCTCTACTAAAAACTTCTATTAAGTTGAACTAAATAATGAACTAAAAATATTAAACTAGAGGTCTTATTTCAGTAGAGTATGATGTACATTAAGAAATACTAGGTCATTAGTATCATTTGATGACAGATTAGCAAAAATGAAAACCTGTCAAGGATAGAAGGCCTATGTAACAAAAGTATCACAAACCTGGGATGACACTGCACAAAACTCTGAGGGATTCCTCAGAATTCTGACACAGTTTGTGATGCTAAGGTTATGCACACAGATTGGAAACCAAGTGGAAGAAAACCGTGTAAAACAAAGTCACATCTGCTGCTAAACTGATTTATTATTAAGCATGGTTGTACTATAATCATCACTAACCAAGGGAGAATCACATTCCAAGGGAATGGGACACATACACAAAAAACAGAAAAGGCAAGTCTTTATTAGCCTCAGTAGAGGGGGAAAAATTATCGATCCATGAAAAGATGACATTTCTGTGCCTGTTTTTCCACACAAGGGAAGGAAGGAGTCACCTGAGGTGTGCCACTTAAAGGAGTTCGTGCAGTTACTCGGCGTAACTGGAGTTCCTTAAACTTACTGGAACTTTGGTTGAAAACACAAAACATATCCAGAAATACGTTAAGATTATAAATACTTAACTTTTTGCATATTTGTTAAAAAAAAAAATAAATTGACTGGTTGCTTTTTATAACAAAACCAAAAGCAATCACAACAGGAAATCATCAAGGTCATACTGAAATTTAACCTAAACTTTTATAGGTGTGCATCTTTGAGGTCACATGCATTGTAAAACATAAGCATAACATGTTTTATCTTGACATTTAGTTGAAAAAACACTTGTTAATGACCTTCTTAAAGTAAACGCACATGCACACACACACACACTCTTGCAGGAACTTCAGTCATAATTCCACAATGAGTGTATTCTGCAGCTACTACAGAGTGGAATGTACTCGGAAAGCCTCAAACACTGCATCTTTCACCAAAAAGCCACTTAAACCCATGACTCATTTCTCTCAGTTTGAGGAACTGTATCCCCACAGAACACATCCAGTTAGAAGAACATATAGATTCTCGATGATTTCAAAAGGCAAGAACATACATTATTTGAGAGGTTTAATATTCTAATACCTGACATGACCCTGTCTTAGTCACACGAACACTAAAAATGATAATTTCAGGTAGCTAGTAGTTCACACATCAACTAAGAACTGCTTTAAGGATTTTAGGGATGTTTTGATTAACTTGCAGGCCAAAATGAGGTCTGGGACTCCTCTGTGCTAGATACTAGAGGAACAGCAGTCCAACAGCAGGAAAGCGAAGTCACACTGAGGAGAAGTGATTTAGCTCTCTGCCATCCAGAAAGTCAGTAGAAGAAAAAGCATCAACCTCCCGTTTCTATGTTAGACTTCCGGAATAAAGAGCTGACAGCTAGGGGCAATCTTTAATGTGGGTTTTCTACATTTTTGTGAAATAACTATTCAAAGGGCCTAACTTAATTTTATTACCTTGACATTTGCATTTCTGTTTAAGATCCTGCAAAGGTTAAGCTCAATTCACCTTTCTTGCGCAGATTATCTGAAGTAGTCTTGCAGCCAGCTGGCAGTAATGACTGTTAAGGCATGCTTCAATAAACCTGCAGACACAAAGTACTCCACTTACCTCCATGAGGAAAAAACTGTGCATAAATCTGTTTGAATGTTTCTTCATTAACAACCCCACTAGGACATTCCTGTTGGAAAACCAAAAAAGAAAAAAAAAAAAATTCAAGAAAAAAACCCAGCTCTGTAAAGGTTCATTTACAAAACTCTACAAGGCCGAAGAGAGCAATTAAACAAACCGCGTTCCTGTTCGCACAGTGCTCTGGATGCACAGGCTGTGCAGCTGAAGAAATTAAAATAATTCAGACTGCAATTTCATCTTAAGCATCTCATAGACGTGGCTCACCACTATCAATATTTTTAACAGTGCTTTCAGCAGTGTTTAATCACTGTTTTATAGGATTGTGCCTTCTGTCATATGCAGCTTTCACCTAATAATTACAAACAATGTTAGTGCCAGCTGACACTTCATAGAATCATAGGTTGGAAAAGACCTCTAAGATCATGAAGTCCAGACTTCCCTGTCTGATGCCTCCACATATAGGAATTCATTAATCCTCAGCAGCAGACTGTAGCTAGATACCCGACACCAGCTCCACAGAGGCTAACGGTACATACTATACTCATAAATCCATACAAACAAGCATTAGTATTAGGCTGAAAAAGATTAGGTCATTTTTAACGTGTTTATCCGCTCAGTCTTCTGTAAACTTCTTAGAAGCCAGACTGTGCCCATGCAAATTTTCTAACCTGGCAACCTGTGGGGTTATTTCATTTTTAAACTCCGGTGCTAGAACGCAAGGCATTTCACTTCACTTTTGGCTGCTTCAAAAAAGGGAAAACAGGTAGGAAGAGGGTGGCAGATTTTCAGCCATGAGCTTCCCAACCTACTAACTAGCCCACAGGGTGGCAATCGGGAAGGGAACAGGGGATCCCTGCCTGGAGGGCTTGCACTTGCTCTACTACAGTCAAACAAAATCCAAGCCGTTACAGTAGTTTGAGGTAGGAGATGCTCCTTGGGCACGTTTGCAGAGTCTGGACAGCACCCGTGAAAAGGGAGATGTGGCAGGTATGAGGAGCTGGGCCCGCAGGTACTTCACCCTGTAAGTGATACCTGAGCTGAGGTCCTCAGATCTTATCCAGCAGGGTGCAAGACCACAGGCAATGGAAGAGGTGATAAGTGGAAAATGGCACAAGAACTGTCACTGTTTTGTGAATCCTGTTTCCTTATTCTCAACTTTTTTTTTTTTTAAAACTTGAATTATTTGAACAATTTAAGTAAAATACAAGAACAAACTCAGTTTAACTACGGTGCTTTACCCCCCCCAACAGCTCAGTGCAGTTATAACACATGCTCACATATCACAGAGAGCCTCAGGTGCTGCCATCTGACCGTGTGAAGTTTTCAGTTATAGAGAATATTTCCCAGCTGATGACACTCTTCCTCACAGATTTGCCTATCAACCATTTTTGAAAACTAAATCAGAGTAAACCAATGACATAACCACAGCATTGATCCTTTTTCTCAGAGCACAGAATTATAGATACAGAAAAGTCAGCTTTCTCCTGTGTTGAGAAATACCGACTGGCAGAGACCCCGCGGGTCTGTCCCTGCTGCCGGCATCTGACTGCACTCACAGCAACTGAAAGTCCTCAGCCCAGCTGAGACAGTGTGTCACACAGAGAGAAGAGGGAGCAAGAGCACTGCTGCTCCTCGTAGGACATGCTGAAGGGGGATTATTCGAGCAGATTAACTGAGAATTTCTCACAAACAGGTGCGTATATCTTGGTTTGATGCTTATGATGAAGCTGAAGGCGAGATTTGGGATCAAGAAAGTTTGTCAGTTACTGGCAATGTACTCATTCCATACTTTGTGTCACGCTATGATTGCTGTCCCATTTTAATACAGAACTTTCAAGCAAAGAGTTTCACAGATCTATAACCATTTGCATGAGGAATTGTAAGCTTTCAATTTTTGGAACCTGATGCCTACTGCCTTGCCTGTCAGAGTGCAAACAGTTGATCCTGACCCTTTTTGTACCTGCCACTTGTGATTTGTAGATCTTCCCTTCATTAGCTCTTTTCCACGTTGAAGCATCCCACTCTGAGAAGCACGGAAGGCACTGAGCATCCTTTGACCATCCCTTCTCTGCATCTTTTCATTTCCACCGCACCCTTTTCGAGATGGCCGTCCAGGACCACACGCCATGTTCAAGATGCCGGTGTACTGTTCATTTGTCCTGCGGCACATAACGGCATTCTCTCCCTGTTTCTCTGTCCTTTTCCAAGTAAATCCTAATTGGGATTATTGGAGAAATGGTATGGAAACTATTTTTCAAATCTTTTCAGTAACACTAAGGCTAAGCCAGTCTACTGGCTAACCCTGGCTAGTTTTCAGGCAGCGTATCATACTTTCCTCCTGAACTTATCTTCTGAAGTAATGGAAATTCATTTAAGGGTTCATTCTTCTGCACTAACACATCTAGGAGGGCCATGCCTCCGTTCAGACCAAGATGTTGTGGCAGCACAACCAAGCTTGGGGATGATCAGAAGTGAGTTTGAAAGAGCACAGAGCTGCACAGCCTTTACATCCAAACACACTACTGCCACGGTACACCACATGATGCTGTTGGGGTGGAAACCCCCCTAAATGCCCTATAATTCTGTGCTTGGCCCAGACTTCATTAAAAAGCAGGTTTGGGGGTGCGCGTTATGGCCCTTGGTAGGTTTGCAAAGCAGGGCAGACGCCAGTGCTGCTGTAGTTACGCACTACTGGCAGCCTGGAGCTGCGGTAGATGCATACGCTCGCCACGTGTTACACTCCACTCTGCAGATCCAAGACAGACAAATGCTTATTCTGGTAGCATTACAGGTTGTTGAATTTGAGATGAGTAAACTTCAGAAGTCTAAGAAAAGCCCTTTGAATTGGTGACACAAAAAACTGGAGGAAGATTCAAGTCTATGACTTATTCATTGATGAGTTCTTTAGATACCTTTTAAGAACAAAAAGGACTTTGACAGGAGTTTCTTTCACCTTGAAAAGCCTATGAAGGAAAAAAGGCGCTTTTTTTCCAAGCCTCTGATCTGCCAGCATCACCCGCTGCTGATGTGCATTCACTAACCGTGGAAAAGGACAGAACAAACAAGAGAAACTACTTTATCCTGTGTGAGTCATGGAAGGAGAGCAAGGAGGGATACTTCAGGTGACATCAGAGGCAGTTCCTTAACCACATCACTGTTTGCTATTGAAATTAGGGCAATTAGATCTGAGTTCCTCCAATGCAGAAGAAATCCTGCTCTCTTCTACCCATTATTTAGGTAGAAAAACATCAGTAATTTGGGAGAGATTTGACCTGAGTAAAGGTCTTGACCTTGCCAGGGCCACCCCTTTTCCAGCGTCAGTGTTCAGGGCTTGTTCCACAGCAGGAGGATGAACAGACCAACTGGATCCTCTAAAGCCAGGGGCTGCAGGCCTAGACCCCGGTTTTTCATTTACAGACAAAACTAACAAAACTTTGATTTCTGTATGCAGAATTCCTGGTTAGATGAGTAGCCTCAAAACATTCTAAAGCTCCTAATAAAACAGCCATTGCCTGGCTTCTTTGTGAACAGAAAATCGGCTACTTTTTCATCTGTTTGTGCCAATGCTAATAAGTTAGAAATCATTAAAAGAAGAATAGCTGATAGAAGGTAATAGCTACCATAAAAATAGTCTCCCAAAGTTTGTGCTTCTTAAAGCTTATAGTCTAATGTATGTTAATAAATAATCTGATATTTATTTATGATAGCTTTTAATCATAGATTAGACCAAGTACCCTACCAACAGCCATTCTTGGGTAGAAATTTTCTCCTTGGTCATGGAAGTGCTGCTGCTCCCACACCAGGCATCTGCAGAACTTTAGAGTATTTGACCAAATTGTCATTCTTTTTCAAACCAAGCCTAGCACAGCACCTAACTATTCTTTCCAGTATAGTGCTGCTGGCCAAACGCACTAAGCGATGATGTATATCTCTCTCTCATCCTGATAAATACAAAGTGTTATATTCACTAAGAACCATCACTTCACATGCTTAATGACAGTTTATAAATGTAGGGACTGACCATTATTTTCTCTATACTTTCCACAACTGCAGAGTCCCTTGGATCTCTTCCACGCTATATTAATAGCCTGGGCTTACTAAGAGCCCCAGCCCACCACCAGCAACCCTGAGAGCGAAGTTTGAGGCTGCAAAGCGCAGGCCCAGAGGAGAAGCTGCTGCTGCTGCAGGCGCGCTCCTCGCAGAGGCAACATCTCCTCTAGCAGGTCTGGCCATTGTGCCTGATCAAATTTTCTGACTTTCCACATAATCCTTATTGCTTCTGATGTTCCATCTGGAAGCCAAATGAAAGTTTGCACCAAACCTCCAGGAGTGCTGGGGAGAGGCAGCGCTGACATTGATCAGCCTGCTTAGCTCTCTGTAACTGGATTGCTTTCAGACACATATGCGAGCACCAATTCATTTGCACTTAATGGATCAAAATTGTGTTTTTATAAGAGTCAAATAATGCTCAAGAGGCCTCATTAGCGCTACAGTACTACTTAATTCAGCTGACTCGAAAGAAATCTTTCTTGGGAAAAGGAGCGGGTAAGCATAGTACCAGTTTAAATTCCACTGAAGATAACAAAGGTTTATCATTCAAGACAAATTTCTTGGCAGCATGAAAAAGCACAGTCCTTCTCCATCACATTCATCAGGCGTTCCTTTGAGGGCAAGGAGTCAGATTTCAGGTAAACACCTCTCATCTCTTTAACCTATGAATTCTTTTAAAATGTTTAACAATAGTGAACATTTTTTTGTGGTGTTGTCAAGCACCAAAAAACCCCCTAATTCTCAAAAAGCTACCTATTGAGCATGGGCATCGACAGCATGAGTCATGCGTTTGAATCTACCCTCTCAGACTTCTTTTAAAATGCTAAACTACAAAGGAGCTGAATCCACATAAAAGAAAAAAAAACACAACTAAAGAAAAATCAAACAAAAGTTGCACTTGCTGTTCTTTCTTCTGCTGGAATCAGAAATTAACTTCATCGATTGCCTTCAGAGATGTGCAATGCAAACAAGCAGGGATCAGCAGCAGAACTGAACTGGGGCTAAGCATAACCTGCCCATCAGACTGTTCTCAGCTAACTTGGCCAGCACATGAAAAGGAGTCCTTGGGGGGTCACATTTTGCTAAACTTAGATGCATTCAGTTACCTGACCACAGACGCACTCTAATGTACTCTCCTTCAGGATCCACAGTCCAGATTTGCGTCTCTAAACATTCACACATAGCATGCATTTTGTTGCTCTTACTATGTTCTCCCAGTTTGGAGATATTTTGGGGATTATTAAAGTATCAGAACATTTCTACCTTGCTCTTACTCGCTTTAGTCTCCAAAATCCTGATTTGTTACAGATGATTACCTCTCGTACTGTAGTTTGAGGTCTCATACATTACAGATTTGCAAAAATATCCACACTAAAGCAAGGTAAGAGTGTCTCCAGCAGACCCTCAGTTACTTGGGTTGTGTTTTTTTCTGATGTAGTATTAGAAAATTATCCCTTGCCCCTAACAACTGATTCCCCTAACAGCACCGAACCCCCCATAAAAATCCCAATCCTTTTAAACCCACACCCTCAATTCCAAAGAACATAAGTCATTAGAAACATGGTCTGAATGGGAGCTATTGAATTACTGAGCTCAAACCCCTGTCACTGTTGGTCACTTCACTAGTCATCAACTAATCAGTTTTAATCTTAAAAAATAGTTTTTTGTTCTCCTCCCTCCCATTCCATAGCTGTTTCCCAAACTTTACTCCTCCAGGGAACGGAAGCTTTCTTCTAATTCCAGCCTATGCCTATTCATGGCCATTTTGTTCCCGTTCCGATATTGTGCAAACAGTTATCTCCCCTGACATATTTACAGACAGGCAGTATCACATTTTAGTTTGTTAAGCTAAAGCAAGGCAAGATCCACCTGAAGTTCTGCTGGTTTTTGCCATCGCTTACCTTGCTTTTGCAGAACCACAGCCAAAGAAATCAGACCAAACGCCTTATGTTAATTCGGCTCCAGTCCGACAGCAGCTAACTCCAAGCTGCAAAATAGACTATTTCACATTATGCAGAACGTGCCTTGGGGGCAGAGATTACTAAGATAAAAAGTGACCTTTAGGTCCTGGCATCAAGAGGTGTTGCAGGACAGCACCCTTTTACAACTAGAAAAAAAAGCTGAAAGCAAAGAGAGAGGGGACATTCGGCCAGGCAGCAAGGACACCGGCCTCGTTAGTGTGCTCTGATTCTCTGGAGTGGCAAGGGATCTGAATGTAGTGGAAGCCTCCATCAGTTTGGCACAGAAACACCAGACCTGACCAGTGACACACTGGGAAGAGACTGGGAAGGTTTGAAGGGTGTGGGGAAATAGATTGTGGAAACCAAGAAAGAACAGGAATAAAAGTATCGTAGAATGGTTTGAGTTGGAAGGGACCTTATAGGTCATCTCATTCCAACCCGTCTGACATAGGCAGGGACACCTTCCACTAGACCAGGGTGCTCAAAGCCCCATCCAGCCTGGCCTTGAACACTGCCAGGGAGGGGGCAGCCACAGCTTCTCTGGGCAACCTGGGCCAGCTCCAGGTCAGTCCTGTGCTGAGGGCTCCAGAGCTGGATGCAGGACTCCCGGGGGGTCTCAGCAGAGTGGGGCAGAGGGGCAGAATCCGCTCCCTCGCCCTGTGCCCACGCTGCTGGGGATGCAGCCCAGGGTACCGTTGGCCTTCTCAGCTGTAAGTGCACATTACAGGGTCATGCTGAGCTTCTCGCTAACCTGCACCCCCAAGTCCTTCTTGGCAGGTCTGCTCTCAATCCATGCCCTGCTCAGCCTGTATTTGTGCTTGAGATTACCCTGACCCAGATGCAGGACCCTGCACTTGGCCTTGTTGAACTTCATGAAGTTCACACAGGCCCAGCTCAAGCATGTCAATGTCCTTCTAGGGTACTGAGAATTAGGACCCTGGTCAGCCGGGCACTAATGCAGAGGCTACCCCAGGCTGTGTCGAACTGCCTTTGCCCAAACACCAACCACATTCATGAACATCCAGCCACTCGGGTCCTGTGACTGCAGCCAGGCCGAGCAGCGCCTCATTCTCTCTGTCTCCATTACAAGCGCCTGCAAAAGGCTCTACGATTATCCAGGTGCTGCCTCATGAATAAACAGGACCCGTGCAATCACTGAGAGCAAGCAGCAAGTACAAACCAGAGAGAGGAAAAGGACTGTCTTCCCCCAGGGATTTTGAATCTCCAGATGGCACTGTAACATCATCCCAAAAAGCAGACGGTTCGGTACAATAACAAATATGGTAACAGCTGAATCAGTTTGCCTCCTGTGCATAATTACTCATCCCATTGAAACCATGATTTACAGGCTACAAATGCTAAAGCTGCCCTTTCATTCCAATTTAAACCTCAGATATTAAAGTTTCATACATATTGTGTGCATGGCAGCTGGAGGAAGACAGATTGCTTTGTCCTAACAACCTTATACAAAACAAGATCTTGCCAGCACTACCAATTAATACCAAGACCTTCAGTGAGGTCTTAGGAAAGGGTTTAGGTCACAAGTTAAATGCACTTGTCTATTATTCTTGCCTTGGGAGGTTATGCCTCTATACTGCAAAGTGATAGCAAAATTGGGAGGGACAAGGGGCAAATGTCAGATCTGCTGAGAGAGTTGCGAGACTGCGTCTGTTTTGCATTGTAGCTGCCGGCACAGCCAGCTCCTCCTCTCAGCATGGAGCGGTGCTCTCCCACGCACGATTCCCACCAAACACAACAATACAGAAGGTATTTCAGAGATCTTAGCAATGGACAGTGGTGAAGAACTCTCCAGTCATGTTATATTATATTGTACGTTAACCTGTTGCGCTCTCTTAAAACCCATTATGATCTCTTGCTGACTGCCCAAAGTGCAGAGAGGTTTCAGACTATCAGTCTTCAGTGGTTAGAAAACTTCACACGTGAAATGACCTCCTATGTGCAGCAAAGCCATATAAATACAACACGTGCACCAGACAGAAAAATACAGAAAGCAGAGCTGTGCCTTGGCCTGCTCAGGTGAGTGGTGAAATAAAGGATGAAACCACCAGACTCCTTGGAGAAGTGAAGTACACACTGGAGATGTGATTCAATCAAATTTCAAGAATCTGTCGAAGAGAAAGGCTCTTCTCGATGTGCAGCAGGCTTCCCTCAATACTGCCTCTATTTAAGGTACCTCAGCTTTCATTTGGCATGTTTTTACCCAATAGACTTGACTTTCTCTTTCCAAGAAATTTCAGCATTTCGCTGTGACAGTAGCAGAAATGCTGGAGCTGTCCTGCAAGACAACTTAAAAATTACATGGAGTTTATTGAACTAGCTCAATACTGATCTATTAATCATCATAAAAGCATCAGCTGGCGTGAACCACCTGGGTGACTAAATCCAGACCCTCAGGCAACTATGTAATGAGTATTCATTCTTAAAGGTCCATAAAACATCTGCTCCATGTAACCTCCAAATTCACTATCTGTTTCTATTTATTACAATGAGTCCCTAAGAGGCAGCAGCAGGTGACCTCGAAGCTGAGGCTCACAGAGCCGCAGACTCCCTGCTGCCAGGGAGAATATGGCTGGAATGGGGGCTCCTGAAGACAAGCACGGTGCTGTTCTGTGCATGCAGTCATGCCAACTGGCATGTTTCCTGCCTTCACCTAAATCTGTAGCCTCTCTCGTCTCCTCAGTCTTGATGCCCATTTACTTCTGATTTCTTTTTGGCTCCTGCCACTCCAGCCTTATTCCCTACTTATGCAAGACCTTATAGTCTTGATGTGCTCCACTAACATCGTACTACAAGAGAAAGATTGCTCCAAGAAGAGAAAGGATAAAAAAAAAAAGTCTTAGGCAGCTAATCACCCGCAAACAGTACTGCTCATATTTGAACACGAGGAACTGACAGCAAGAATTAAATAAGTAACCACAAAAACATTTTCAGGTTATCTTGAAGTACATGCACAGCTGAGGAAATTGCAGTGTGCTTACTGACATTTGGAGAACAAATTTAACGCGAATATTATGTGCTGACTGTTCATCCAAACCCAGTTTTAGACAGATTATAGTATCATAAATATTAGATGGAGAGGCAGATTGTGCTCATTTTGCTGTGGTAGGGGAGATCCAGCTCAAAACTCCTAATGTTTAGCAGGGGAATGATACAAAATGCAGCTGAGCAGTTGAGGCTGGTGGGGACATACATACTAGACTTGGTTCACTGCAGTATTGTTCTTACATTTTTAAATCCTCTGTAAAGCACTTGAAGTTCTCTTTTAGTGAAATTGGTTTGTGCTTCAAGCTGTTCCAGTCCTTCGGGTCTATGGCACACCGTAGTCATTTCTAATTCATCTTCAATTTTATCTGAAAGAGAAGACAGGAAAATATTTATTTTGGTTGTTACCTTTACTCTATCAACATGATGGATAGGACAGATTAGATTTCAAGAGCAATGGAGAAAAAAGAAACCATCAACAGAACTGATCTGTATAACTGTTTTCAACCTCTTGAAAGCAAAATAAAAGCCATATGAGTAAAGCCATAGCTCATACTTCTTACTGGGCTGCCACTGAGCTCCCCATTCACAAACCCGAAACTGGCAGCAAGAACGAAGGCAGACAGCAGATACATTGCTCCAAAAGGTAACACCAAGTCTTTCTTATCTAAATATTGAAACAGCATGGAGGAATAGGCCTTCCCAAGTACTAGCCTTAAAGAAAGCTGTGCAGACATGCTTAAGCGTATTAGACAACAACATTATACTGAGGGCAAACAGTGAGGGACACTCTTCTGTGTGCTAACCAAAAACCTTGCTACGGAGACACTAAAGTTCATTTTAATGCTAGGATAAATTCAAATGACGTCCACCGTTACTGAATCTGGAATGAATCCAGTCTGCGTTCACATGGACTTTTTGGGAAAAGACAAGCAATGAAAAATACTTTTGTGCATTTTATTCAAGAGATCCCTCTCCCACAAAGAAGAAAAATACTTGAGACATATCACATCCTGCATTACTGTAATCTCACCTCTTTTTTGATGCATGTTTTTACCTGTCAAGTCCATTTTCCCCAGCAGTGTAGGTAAAGCTCAAATATATACAGATGCTTAGTGTACGTCAATTTGAGATTCTTTAAACTTCAAGGACCAGAAGGAGGTTTCAGCTGAGATGAAAATCCCATCTACATCCAAAAGTTGCTTGGCGTAAAAGCTAACATTCCCCTTGTTATCAAAACCACACAACTTTTTCCACGTAAAAATGTTTTAGATTATTTGGCTTACATATAACATAGTAATTCCTGCCAGAAGACAAGGATTTTGCAAGAAATGTGCAAGAAAGTGGAGTCACTCTGAACAAAGACATGAATTCAGATCAGATGGGCTCAATGAAAGAACAGACCAGAATAAAGCTATGTTTTCATAAGTTCATTAATTCTCTACACATACATGAAGGTTATTAAGGGAGGACACATATAAGTGAGCGATAATGGTTGATAAATATTGGTTCATTGTTTCAATATTAAGAAATTAGTTTCAAATATCACTGAGTTCAGGATAAGCCGTCCTCCTAATCCTCTTTCAGCCAGCATTTGTGGGGCTTGAGCAATGAAAATGCACACCAGCTCAAGGTCCCTGGCATAGCAAGGGAACAAAGGTAAGAGACTTCAACAGCATGGCTCAGCAGGAGAGTATCACAGCCATTTCTGACGCAGAAACGACGACTGAACACTGACAAGTGGCCAGAAGAGGCCTGAAGGAAACACCTTCTCCTCACAAAGGGAACATGAAGACTCTGGATACAGCTCCTGTTAGAAGAAAGGAGTTGAAAAAGGAGGTCTTCTACAAGAAGAATAGATACTGTGAAACAAGGGGGAAAAGCCATTTTCTTTGAAAGAAAACAGGTGTCACAAAATGAACGAATGCAGAAGCAGCTGTAGAGAGAGAAAAACTAAGCGGGAAAGAAATCCTTAAAACGAGGGGAGGGGAATGAGTGGTTAAAAAAAGGAGAGGAAATGCATTTGGAAGGGAGCCAGGTTAGGGAGGCTAATCACTGACCCATACGTGGCATAGGAAATGCCCTTCTGCTTACCTTTCGTTAACTGTAAGGTACCTAAACCCCTTCACAAAATGCAGGCAACCCCAGACTCCTTCCTCTGCATTTCCCTGCTGTCCCCAGTACAACAGGCAGCTTACACACGGCCTCGACGGTCGTTTTGTTTTTCCACAGGACGCCACGCATTTGAGGCTCTGCAGTATATAAGCAAGTTCGGCTCTGGGCCTTTCTCTGCTCTGGAACCAGTTAAACACGCCCAGCTCTTCACTGGTATTTCCTATTGATTGAGTCTACAGTCAAGTAGGACCTCGGTCAATGTAAAATCTAAGTGTAGAATACTGGCCATCTAGTCTTTATATCCTACAATATAATTCAGCAGAGAGAAAAATCTATGCAACCTCATGTAAGTGGTGAGGCTAATGAGGGAGGCCAGCCTGTTGGATTATTCTTATACTTGGCTTTATTAATGCTCTTTGCAAAAGCATTTTGTTATGACTCATTTTTTTGTGGGTATTTTATTTACCATACACTTCTTAAGCAACCATTTTTCCAAAGCACTTCTTGAAATTTGTGTTAGTATTCTAAAAAAAACAAGCAACTAAAGAAAAAGGTCTTATGGAAAACTTGCTCTATAGCTCCATGATAGCTTAAAAAAAAAATCTGCAGAATTACAACTCAAAACTCATAGTTCTTTGGGTTTTACAGATGTCCTTTATATAAGCAGACCCAAAATTAGGGTCTTGGAATTATTATTTTCAAAATATTCTTGAATAAAATATTACTTGGTGAACATGATAATTTAATAACGATATATTGTCTTTTGTCAATACAAGCCTCATCCAGTGAATCATTATTCCAGAAAAATGCAATTCATCTTCTTCAGCTTGTCCTACAAGAATAGGTTTTTCCAACAATCAGTTCATGAGCTTCGGTCCCACAGGGCAGATATTTCTATATTAAAAATAAGCCAGATTATTGTTGTAGATTTGATTCTATTTCCCACACTGAGAAAAGTGGCTCTTTATAACAAACTGCAGAAAGGAAATTATGAAAAATTCATCCCTTTCAAAGGGACACTGCTCTATTTTTTCCTTCTGTTCTCTATTCCAGAGCCAGCATTTATCTCTGCCTCTGAAGAGCATCTGATGGTTCCCTGTGGGTTAATCCTTTCGTCTGCTTCCTCTTCCTTTCCCAAGGGAAATATTTTGAAACTTAGCAAAACTACTTGTGAAGCTTTAGATCTGGCCAAGGGGACATTCAAAATGACACCAGACCAACAACATTCCAGTAAACGCTCTCTAAAAATGGTAGAAATTGTTCCTTCAGTGTAACATGCCCCCGATGCAACACAGCAGTCCTGGGCATTTCTTAAATGACTTATTCGGTTATTTTGTCTATCACTTGCCAACCAAGAGCTATTTTCTGTGGTGTTTCATGATCATATCTGTTTTAAAAGATAAAACTTATTTTGGGAGTAGCTATTTCATATTAATAAGCCTCAAAGATCAAGTATTGCCTCCTTTGTTTTCAACAGATATTTACATTTAAACTTTTCTCAGCTGTCATCCCACGTGCAAAGACTTTCCTCAGCTACACCTCTGCTCATCCCTCCTCCCTTCCTGGCCAAAGTCCGCGGTGGGAGTAGCACAGACCTCGGAGAAGGGGACCCATAGCCAGAGACCTAAGGACACAAACCGCTCTTCTGTGCAAACCGATCATTTTCAGCTCAACAGTCTCCACCTGCCACAAAGATTTTTTGGTCATTATTGGTTTCCTTTCAGTGTTTTCTCTAAAATTGGCTTTTCTAAACATTTTTCTTCCATTCTCTGACACCCTATAAATTAACCACAGCAACTTCTGTGGCAAAAAAAGGAGATTCTCACTTCCTCATCTGCCCTTACCTTTTGTCAGGTATATTGTATTTCCTCTTATGCACATTTTCATTCTCACACTGGCTCAGTCCCTCCCAGCTCTTCAGGGATGTCACTGTATGAAATATGAGCCCTTGCATTTATAAACGCTGCAATCTTATTAAACTGAAGCTCGCTTTATGGTGGTGAGCGCAAGCAAAAGCGTATATACATAGATACAAAAATGCAAATTTAAAGTTTTATTAGGAAAGCATGATGTGAAGATATTTTATCTAATATCATGTTCTTCCTCAGTTTTGCCTTGTTTACAGCTTGCTGAACACCCCGAGAAATTAAAGTGTGGGAAACAGGCATGCCACTGGTTTAAAGTTAATTTTCTTCTCCGTCAATTTACAAGTGCACAAACAGACCTGGGGACTGATAGCAGACACTGCGAGGGATGCACATGGTCACCTCCCCAGCTTAGGTGACACACGGGACCAGAATTTATTTTATTTCTCCTGCTTGCAGGTACTGATAAATGTTTTTTTTTTTTGAGCCCCAGTACGGTTGAAGTCATCCCTGGAATAATCCCTTCCATGCCAGATGGCTGCAGCAAGTTGTGTCCTACACTTCAGATCGCCTGCACTGTTTAACCAGTTTGCTTAGTTGTTTTTCTTGCAATGTATTTAAAGTTGGAGGAATAGGAAGCAGCACTTTCTGATTTAGAATTTGTTCATATTTTCATGGCTGCTGTAACAGCAGGGTAAGAAGTCGGTCTGGTGGAAGAGCCTGTGGCTACCTTACTCAAAAGTAGGTCCAGGTCATAATTACTTAATTTTACATTTTTGTTCAAAACATCATCTCTATTTGCTTAGCCCGTAGGACAGGCACATTTTGTGTATCAGACAAAATAAATAATGGCTTCACTTTACAAAGAAAAATAGTCCTGACATACTTGCATGTACATGCGTATTTTACGGATTGTTGCTAATGAAAGATACTGCATTTCATTCCTCTGCTGCTTGCTCAAGAGCAGAGAATGAACGTTCATCAGAGCAGATCAATATTTTAACTGAATGCACTTTGGAAATTACTTAATGAGGTGTGGTCTATACATCCTTTTATATTTGTTCTAATTTGACCTTTTGTTATCTTTACAATTTGAAGACTTCCACACTTAGACCGCCTGCTAATGGCCCTGTGTTTCACTGCTGTAAACTCTGCTGAGCAGAATTCGCATTTGTCTTGTACCTCTACGTGCCTACGGACAAAATGGTTCCCTCATTGAAGAGAGCAGATTTTCCACCACGGCTTGCTACCGCTCTCCCACACAGAACCAACACAGAACAGAGGGACTTGGCCCTCCCCTTACCCATCCTAAAGAGAAGAAATCTGTTGAGTATGAAGCAAAATGAACCGCTCCAATATTTCACTTCTCCAGATCTTTCTGTTCCATTAGGCATAGGCACATTTATCTTCCATGTCACAGAAAACATTGTTTCATTGTCAATTTATCCTAAAAATACACAGGTAATGTAATGCACATCCAGGACAACTACACGAACTGAGGCACTGCCCAAGACCAGTTCCTCTCCCTTCAGAGACCCAGCCAGTAACCTGCCAGCACCCGCTGGAGAGCGCAGATGACCGGCCAGCCAGCATGGAAGCCGAGTCCTGAAATCCTCTGTTGACAGCACATCTTCTATATTCGTTTTAGCAACCTATTTCCATACAAAAATGCCTAATCAATATTCTTCTGATCCAACAATCCTTTTCTCATAAGTGGAACACATCAAATCGGTCACAGACAGCACCAAAGTTGTATTTGTGTACTATAAAATAGGAAACAATTGTGTATTATTTACCAGCTGCTTTCTCGGCTCTGGTTTTGAACAGCCATTGGGCCCAAATTTATTAACCTGCTGGTCCTTCCTCTCGCTGGCACCTGCCTCTACACAAGCAGCATCTTGCACAAAAGCACAGGGTTGGTTTTGCGGGGCCAGATTCACTTGTGAAACACAAGAAACATCAAACACCTTTCCCACAGTGGCCAGCTAAATAACTGCAGCGTCGCCAGCCCTCCAACCTCCAAGCCTGGCAAACGAGCAATAGCAATGTCTCATTACATTGTTAGGGCCGGCCAAGGACAACCCAAGGCCTAAAACACAGTTTAAAGGGAGGGTTTAAATGATGATTTAATAAAAATGCAAATGACACTGTCCCCTCTTTCCGAAGGCTGCAAGGTGAAATGGTGTACCGCCACGCTCCATGGCTAACAGGAGGATTTTAAAAATATGTTGCTTATAATAAATTCACTTTTTGTTAAAGAAAAAAAATCAAGGTGTAAAATACAGCTAATGTGCCCAGTGTTAATTGTAAAACTGACAAGTATTAGATGAAATGGGTAATTTTACAAATACAGCAGAAGGGGATTAAATTATGTGCAAGAATTATTAGACTGCATCTTATTTTTATTAAAAAAACATTAGCTATATTTTAGGAGCAAGGACCTGAAGAAAAAATTAACTCTAGTTTATCCACGACATCTTTGAAATTAATCTCCAGACAAAACACTTGCTTGGCCAGACCTTGCAGGAAATAGATCTTGCCCGTGGGAAACCAATTGCAAATATTTGAAAATTTCATGAAGAGAAATAACTAAAGGCCTGAGCCCATAAATGCTCATTACGGCGGGAAGTTATGGGCACGGGAGTCGGGCGAGGGCTGTGTTGCTGATGCAGAGCCTGCGCATCGGCTTCAGCGCCATCCCCCGTGGCGTCAGCGGGAGCTGTAGAAATACCGCTGTTGTGAAGTCCTTCGAGGCCTGGGGTTCCAGATCCCCGGGGCAAGGGCAGCTACCACGTACAGCTCCGCTCTGGAACGGTCAAAATACGGCTGTGCAGTTCCACACGTTTCCACCAAGACAACATCTGAAGTGGTAGCCTTTAAGCGACCCCACCTGGCAAACACCTACAAATCAACAAGCGTAGCACGGCAGATAACGAGGATACGGGTGGGCTTGTTCCCGCTGACATTCCCAGAATGACCGCTCAGCTACAGCTTCAACACGTCTATCTGCACATCTGTGAATCCTAAAAAAAGGTTAAGTAAGATCTACTCATGGCAAACATCAATTAAAAAAAGGCACTAAAGATAGCTACTGATGCATCAAATCTTAAACACATTGAATTGAAACTGATCAGTCCTTTGTTAATAAGTTATTATTATTAATATTGTTGCATGGCTAGAGGGATCAATTTCCAAATCAATGGGACTCTCCAGCCAATAAAACGAAAAGGAACTGATGTCTCCTTATGCATTCTCTTTTCCTGAAATAATTTTTTGACTCCTTCAGATCCATTTTCACCACTAAATCAACAACATCAAACCCATTACACAAACTGTCAAGCTTAGCAAGCTGCTTCTGCCTGCATGTGTGAACCTGCAACACCACCAGCTGCACAGAAAAGCTACACGGAAACCCAACAATGTGTAAAATTCTGAGATTTATTAAGAAGAGAATTTTAAGATTTCTTGGCTAATCCTTGCAATGATCTATACAAAATGTCATGTATAAATACTTTGGTCTGCCTCTATATTTTAGAGTTGTACATAGGGAAGTTAGAACAAGGTTATACTCTGGAAAACAAAGTGCAACAGTAGTCAGAGGCCATGGGTACCTCCAAAAAGTCTTTCTGGGACACAAGTAAGACCAGGTACAATGATCTGGACATGAACTACTCAATGTCAAATTTGACTTCAAATGTTTCTACAGACACTATATAAACTATATGCATCGTTAGAAATAGCTTTGTTGTGGCGATCCCCAGGGTAGCAGACAGAAGGGCTTCCTTCCAGTGCACTGGACTTTATCTGGGACAGCATTTTCTTTTCAATTTTCATTGCACATTCCCACCTATCTGTAGCAACATTTATAAGGGAAGCAACTTGTCAAAACATGTAGAAAACCACTGAAACCTTGCTGGCTGCTCTGCTGCTTTCCCGTGGGGATGCTGCCGAAAATACGCTTTTGGAACAAATGCTTTCCTCCAAGCAGCTGCTCAAAGGCGAATTTACAAAAACCCCTAACCTTCCTGATCAGACAATTACTTCCGTCTGACCAAACTGGAGCGAGTCCAGAACAGGGCCACGAAGATGATCCGAGGGCTGAAGCACCTCTCGTATGAAGACAGGCTGAGAGATCTGGGGCTGTTCAGCTTGGAGAAGAGAAGGCTCCAGGGAGACCTTAGGGCAGCCTTCCAGAACCCAGAAGAAAGCTGGAGAGGGACTTTTGAAAAGGGCATGGAGTGACAGGACAAGGGGTAACGGCTTCAAACTGAAAGAGGGTAGATTTAGACCAGATATAACAAAGAAATTCTTCACCATAAGGGTGGTGAGACACTGGCCCAGGTTGCCCAGAGAAGCTGCAGCTGCCCCTCCCTGGAAGTGTTCAAGGCCAGGTTGGACGGGGCAGCCTGGGCTGGTGGAAGGGGTCCCTGCCCATGGCGGGGGGCGTTGGAACAAGATGATCTGTAAGATCCCTTCCAACCCAAACCATCCTACAATACTTGGAAAATTCCCACTAATACCATCTCAAAACCTTACATGAAGAGTACTCGAACTGCCAAGTACCTGACTTCGCGCATCACATGATGGAGCACTGCATGCAGAACTTTGTGGCTGAGTGAAAGCTGGGACTGCCTTCATCAGAAGGGACTCGGCTGCTCCCCAGGCTGCAGCCTTACCCAGGAACTGGGCAATTTTCAAGCACATTTAATTTTGTTTTCTGCCAGCGTGGAAAGTGAGAATAAACTCAGCTGGGGGAACGCATTTTCTAGCTTAAGAAAACTTTTGCTACAAAAATTATATGACCAATAGAGTCAAACTGGTTTAAATTTTACCTCTCTGATACACGTAAAACCACCGGGCAGGGTCTAGGAAAAAGTAAGAAAAAAATTTAACAAGAAGAAAGTGACAACCATACACAGCTTCGTCTTTTGTAAATTTTAAGGTGATATTGGATGTGTTCTGCAGGTGCTATAGGGTCCCTTTTCCCAGTGACTCTAGGATTGTTTCCAGGAGTATTTTACATTTTTACGTTTTTCTGAATTGCCTCTTTCCCTTACCCCAAGGGGCAGGAAAGGAAGTCAGAGCGTGCTAAGCTTGTGTCCCCTGCATTACCATGAAACTCAGGGCAGCAGGTGAAGGGAAGTATGCATGCAGTCATGCACCCATGCAAGCATCCATGCATACATCAAGGCAGCAGTCATCCTAGCAACTCTGATAAGGGACAAGGAGGACTCTGCATGCAATTTTTGAAGTCTGCTGAGGGGCAACAAGAAAGGCCCACAGCCTTCTGCTTCCTCTCCACAGCTTAAGTCTTTGACAGCTGTAGAGATAAAAAGTGATTAGTAAGAGTGAAGAAGTCTCAGGTGGTCTGGAAGACTAACTGGTGCTCTTTGCAGTCGCTTCACTTGCAATATGGTCATCTTGTACTATCCTCATGTCCCCTGGAAGAAAATTTCATGAGCAAATAAGGTTAAGAGTTAAAAAAAAATATTTTTTTAAAGATATGGCTTCTCATGCTATCAGTTTTTTTTTTGCTGGAGAATTGGGTGCGCAGTATGATCCTCAATAACCTGCAAAAGGCACAGGAGTTTTGGTCAAAATATTGCTACCTGCGGCTCCCTGGCCCTGCCTGGGCAGCTCCTGCCCTCAGTCCATCTGGCATTTATTTCCTTCACTTCTATGTAGGCTGTGCCTTCAGTTGCCCAGACCTTCCTAAATGGCCCCTCACCACACCATGGGCTCTGCAGTGCCTCACCTGCTGCTGCCCGGGAAGCCCCCGCGAGCCCACCGGGCTTCCCCTCGCACACCAGCCAGCGCAGGTGGTCCCGGCCGGTGCGTCCCGATGCCCCCAACGGACACGAGGATCAGGCAGGCACCAAGGCTGAGCAGTTCTCACTGCTGCGTGCTTCTCTGCGAAGGGTGTTGCAGGAAAAGCAGCGTATGAAGATGGTCTAAGCTCACACTGCATACGCTGCACCAGTCATTGCTTTTCTCTGGGTAGACAGAGAATATCAAGAGCTCCAGCTAAAGCAATCTTGCAGCAGCCCATCTGTGCAAACCCTCTGAGCAGGCTATGACCGACTCAGGGCCTGTACCTGAAATCTTAAGGGTGAGAAATTCTACCATGAATTCTCTAAAGCCATTTAAATAATCCTCACACTCAGTACTTTCCCATTAAATAAAAAAACCCCAAAACATGTTTAGAAGTGAGCATGCATTTTCTTTCTGGCACATTTGAGAAGGAGGTTTACCTGCATCACACTTTAATGCAGCATTAAGCTGTTGGAGGTGCTGAACCTCCTTTCGTTATTCTCACTCTGAGCTTTTTACTTTCAGCTTGCTCTTGACAGATGCATAACTAGACTAAAGGAAAATGTCTTTGGGACTGGATGTTAATCTGGTGCAGGGATGGAGAGAATTTATTCTCCTTTGGAGAATTTACTAAAGTATCTGGCCACAGACAAAACTGACAGAAGAAAATATCAGAACATAGCTTCCCAACAGCATCACCTACACAATGAGACAATGCCCGGTCAGACAGTACTGCCGACTTGTGGTGCTCGGCCTCGCTAGCTCTGGCTCAGCTGCTCTCAGCCTAATAAAGGAACAATTAAAGTAAAAACTAAGACCAACACAAGAAAACCACAATGGATGCTCCATTTGGCTGCTGCAGCACAAGAGCCATGGTGGTACTGAGGACAATCACGAGAGGATCAATAACAAACCTGAATCCTGAACATGCATATCATTCATAAATTAGTGACTATAGATACCTCCACACTTCCCCCTTCTGAACTGAACCTTCAAGAATACTTCCAACAACAGCCGGTCTCAAGAACAAAGAGCCTACAACCAGCCATGGATTTAGATCATATACATAGACCACAACACATACTAGAGACAGAGCAGTACATAACCAGGAGTTTACTGAAAGCATATAAAAACAGTTAGTAAAATTTAATAAATTTCACAGTACCACATGCAGGACAATCACATGACTTTTTAGCCTTCTTGACCCACCAACTAAGGTCTGCAACAAACAAAGAGAACGAGCAGGTTCCTTAAAGCAGCCCCGAATCTCTGCTGAAGCACAAGTCTGTTGAACCATCAGTCATGAAATCATCTGCCACCAGGGAAATCCCACTTTGCTGGGTCACCTGAGGATAGGAAAAAAAATCTCCCACTTCAAGTCTTGCAAGGATAGTTCTAAATTTGCATGTTAACACTAGCTGCAAACTAACTTCCATCGAGCGGAACAAAGAAAGGTAAATGCAGTCATTAATGAAAACAGGATAACAGTGTCTTGATTTAGTAAGGGTGAAATCAATGAACAAAAAGAGCTAGAGTACATGGAGAGGTCCTACTGTAAATATCGGGCTTCAAAAGCTGAAGGTGCATCAGAGATGATTAACAGCTAGCAGGAAAACAACAGATGTGCTGCAGAAGAGAGAAAGATGAGCTATTTTGCCTGTATCAGGTAACTTCATGGATTATCAAAACTTTAGACTGTATATAATACTTTCTGAATATAAACAATGTTTGCCTCTTTACAGAGACAGGAAAAAAGCCCTTAAAAAAAAAGAAGCAGAAAAAAGCTTCTTGTAACAATAAATTTTCATTCTTTGTGTGAAAAACTTCTCAGAGTCAGCTTTCAATGACTCAATTGAAAATTAATTCCATTCCTGATTATTCAAATTAAAACTAAGACTTTTTGGTTCACAGTCTATAATTTTTATTTAACACTAAATTCCTCTTTTTTGAAGAAAGACAGTTTTCAATAAGCTCAACAGAAAACTTCCTAATCATTGTCCTTAATTCATATGCTTACATCTAATAGATTGAACAGTACAAATAAGAGGAACTACATCATAGCACTCTAAGTAGTTGCTATCACCACTTACAAATGGTCCTCCTAAAACACCCAGAAGCAGTTACTGAGGACTTGATTATTTGTCATCCCCTCCAAGAGTCATCTTATGACTTCCTCCCCTCCCCCCCCCCCAAAAAAAAAAA
>Ga0065711_1005579_pt1 | contig 24740 bp, 12 predicted proteins | sample Hoacrofraction12_FD_59098 | JGI IMG/M metagenome (GOLD analysis project Ga0065711, IMG submission 59098) | Hoatzin crop microbial communities from Cojedes, Venezuela - Epithelial fraction 12 v2 (version 2) | ecosystem: Host-associated > Birds > Digestive system > Esophagus > Crop | place...
AATCTCCTTAGTCATGTATTCTAGATTTGAAGAGTCAATAGGATAATGACTATCATAGGTGGTGGCAAACTCTTTTCAGTGGTGCCCAGTGACATGACAAGGGGCAATGGGCACAAATTGAAGCACAGGAAGTTCCGTCTGAACATGAGGAAGAGCTTCTTCCCTCTGAGGGTGACGGAGCACTGGAACAGGCTGCCCAGCGAGGTGGTGGAGTGTCCTTCTCTGGAGATATTCAAGACCCACCTGGACAAGGTCCTGTGCAGCCTGCTGTAGGTGACCCTGTTTCGGTAGGAGGATTGGACTAGATGACCCACAGAGGTCACTTCCAACCCCTACCATTCTGTGATTCTGTGTGATTCTGTGATTCTGTGATCATATACCTTAAAAGTATACCATGTTCCTAAATACAGAAAAGGTCTTTGTCACAGGACTGTAGATCTGTGACCTGAAGCAGCACAGGGTTATGTTTAGGGTAAATTGTGCCATTTAGAGGGGGAGGAAAGGCGTCTTAGCAGAGTCACAAGAATCGAAAAGCCTTATCTTCAGCCCTTCTGGGTCCTAAATCAGCTAAAGAAAGATGAATAGGAATTTCATAAATGTAGCTCTTTTTTTTCCTATGCGTAATGTGTAAATACTGTTTACACAGGTTATTGAATAACTACACATACAAGAGAAGTCATTGGTAGGAAATCATTCTCCACCACCTTCTTTCTCCTCATCCTGGGATTTGCCAGCCTATGTGGCAAGGAGACTAGTACCTTCAGCAGTTGTCTGCCTTCTCTCTTCTTTGTCAGTGAAGAATGGCCTGTTGAATGGGATCCAAAGCAGCCAGCAAGCTGAAAAAAAGGGTGTTTATAAGTAGCCAGTGGGCCAGCTTACTGGTAAGGGTAAGTCCTGCAATTTCACCCCTCTTAATTTCCTCTACATTTGGCTGAAGTTTGTGAGAATTTGCTTTTATTTACTGGATATACACAATCTGCAATCCCGCTTCTCATGTAGAGTTCACTGACAGTATTTTTTCAAAGACTGGATTGTTAACTGTGAAAGACAGAGAGATGTTCCTGATGCTCTCCCTATCTAAAAAAAACATTCTTCAGGAATAGATTGGTTTGAGTTCTGTCCACTACTTGATATTACATTTATATTTAATAACTGAGTACTTGAAGACATATCATGGATATAAGGAGTTTCTTTTGAACATGAGGAAGGTAATGAAGGATTCTTATGGTGGAAGTATAAAGCAATAAACATTGCTTGGGGAATCTAAGGAGCCTTAATAAACAAATTTAGAGAAATAAGATATTTGGTAGTTTGAAAAAGTGAAAATTGTTCAAGGAGACACATTCTGAAAGTAAAATGAGGGTTTTTTTGATTTTTTTTTTTTTTTTGCGTCAGAAAATAGGGATAATAGGAAATTATTTTTGTACAAATGCAAAAAATTATCTTTGTATCTGGGTTGCATCCTATTTAAATAGCTACGTATCCAAGTGGATTCAGGACAAATGTATGCTAGACGAGCTTCTTTACAATGGATATGTGCTTATTATTAGTGTTCTAATAGAACAAATGGAAAACCTTTCAATGATAAAACATTAATTAGAAGCTCTGAATAAGAGCCATGCCAACACAGAAGCACTGAATCATGGGGATATGAATGCAATTTCCACAAAAAATTCTAGCTGAATTTAACAGTTACACTTGAAATAGAAAGATATGTCCTTCTAGAGACTCTTTCCATCCTATCTGTTCTACTTCAGCATGTGTAATATAAGGACCTCTATTGGAGAGCGAGAAACACCTGTCCAGCACAAGTTGATGGGTGAACATGGTATTTTCTATACCTGTGATACTTATTCTTTGATCTAAATGAGAATGAGAATATTTGATACCTCACAGATATTTTTTATTTCATTTAGGAAAAAATAGTCTTAGATTCCTTAATAACTTTAATCTGACTTTCCAAAAAATGGTAGTAAATAAACAGAAGGTTTATTTTCCTAATAGTATTTCAACAATAATAGAGAAATTTAGTATTCTTTCTTCCCTTGCAATAAAATACATGTATCTGGACCCTGTTACACCCAACTCATGAAAGTATCACACAGTTTATGTAAATAACTTTGAAATATCTTCTGAAAAATACAAGCAAAGAAATCACGAATCAGAATGGGTATAATAAAATTATGTTTAAAAGTGAGATATATTTGAGAAAACATCCCCTGTGTAAATGTTACAAAGCATATTGATAAAGAATTGCAACAATATTTGTATAATTTCAAACCATTTGAAGAGAATATTTTTGAAAGGATATTTTTCTTTATCATGCATTTTTCATGGTAATACACATTATATTTATGTACTACCAGTTCTAGTTTAGATGAGAAAGCTTTAAATCTCTCAGGCAGAAAAGGATTTTCAATCCTATCATGTACTAGATGAATACACTAAGTACAAGACAAGGCTAGTGTTGGAGGAACCTTGTCTGGCTGACAAAAAATGAAGTTGTTTTCCCAAATGTGGTCTTTCTGCTGTTAAGGAATAGCTCCTGTATGTTTCTCATGAAAGCTAATATCCTCATTAGTATCAACAATCTCTAAATGGGAAAATGCAAGTGAGAGTAAGTGAGAGTATTTTGGCAAATCATGAGAAAATACTGTAATTTATTTTTCTTTTTCCTTTTTTTTCTTTTTTTGCCCCCACTTCTGGATATAGAGACAATTCTAGTGAGTTTTATGAAAGATATTAATAATTTAACATTTCTTTCTTTAACAACTACATAAATCCAAATATCTTTTGGGCCTTTTTATCCCTAAGCTTTGCTGAAAGGGACTTATCTCCTTGAATTAACAAAAATCAAAGCTAATTTAAAAAGCTTGAGAGGATAAACTAGATTTGATCAACAGATAAAGAAGCCTTACACTAAATGGCTTTTCAGTTGATATTTGTGAAACCTATATATTACGTATCACTGCTTTGAAAGTTTGTATAGAAATTCAAGTGAGAGGTCATTTTCTTGTGAACAGAAGATAGACTTTAAGCTATTTTGAAATGGGAAAAAGAGACAAGAGGCTAGAGAATGAAAGACCTGAAGGGAATATAGATTTGCTTCACATAAAACTTGATGTGGTAAGTATTCACAACTTTTCTTTGTCAGTTAGATATGAGAAATCCTTACTTTCAATAATTGTTTTTGTTTTCTTTTTCATCTCTTTATCAAATTTAAGATCTGGAGGTACACCAATCCAAAATAGTATTTTTAAGATGTTGGAAGTCAGAAATCAAAGCCAAAATGAAGTGCTCTGACTGCTGTGGTGTCAGCTGTGAAGGTGGTGTTTCTCTATTCCTTTCCTAATCTGTTGAGAAAACTAGTTATGTTGGTAGCAAAAGCCTACCAGTTTGGGTTCACCAGTGAAGTGAGGGAGAGAACACTTAATTTTTCACTCTCTTGGGGTTGTTTCCTTAGTATGAAGACAGAAATAGACGGACTTTGCCAATGAAAACTCTGATTCCTGTAAACACATATCAGGATGTAAATGATTCCTGTAAACACATATCAGGATGTAAATGGTAGTTAAAATATATTTGAGGAGCAGGGATAAAATACTTTTTGGAAAAATATCCCTATTCATTAATATTAGAGCACAGGAACCAGGGAATTTGCATGAGAGAATTTATGTCTGCAAGCAGTTTTATAATTTAAGATTTCTACTTAAGGATCATAGGTGTTCTAATGTAAGATATTCATACTTTAAAAAGATATAATTCAATAAACTTTGGCAAATACCAAGTGTTAAATGATAAAGCAAAATTTTTTTTTCAAATTTTGGTTTTCATAAACACGGGCAAAGCTAACATCTACTTCTTGACAGATCAGTATTTTCTGTACTTCTGTTTGCCCTTAATATTTTATCTGTATGCTTTTAACTGTATCATAATTAATTCCAAATTTGATAACTATAAATATTGCCCATCATCCACCCTGACATATGTAATATGAAGTGGTAAAATCCTTAGCCTCTGATGGATTGAAGAACAGCTCCAAGTTCCTGTTTCTGTTCAAGTAAATTCTTGATTTTGAAGGCTTTTTTGTTGCTTGTTTTTAATTACTTTGGTATTTCTGCACCCAAGAATCACAGAATTTGGTTTAAGAGTTATTAAGGATACTTTATGAAAATACAAAAACCTTTGATTGGAATTATATTTAAGGTCAAAATCTACTTTGACATCCAAGTCATATTATGATTGGAGTACAGATTCTTCCCATGTAAAAATTGACAGTCCTACAATTACAGTTATTCAAAAGAGACTGGCTCATGAAAAGTCAGCTGAGGAACTAGTATTATCACAATATTCAAAGGAATTTTTGAACAGCCAAGAACAGAGTTTCCTTACAGAGTCTCAGACTATTACAATTTTTTTTCTATGTGGAAATATTTTCATATCTGGACACAAATAGTCAGGCTATATACACTATAAAAAGACAATGTTACTTTTCAAAGCATCCTTTTTCTGTTTGAAATGAGCTTGGTTCCATTTGGCATCCATTTGCTGTATACTTTTCAGAATAAAAATCAATAACATCCAACACCTTGTGTTCAGGCTCTGATACACATGTAAACTGCTGCTAAACAAACTTTCACATAGCAGAGTGTTATAATTTTGGCAACAAAGGACCACATGGTCGCTCTATCACCCCTCCCCACTCCTGGGGTGGGGAGGAGAATGGACCTTTCAGGTCCTTGAAATACCCTCTCCTGAGATAGTCTATGTCAAGGAAGCACAGAGTCTCAGGGCCAGTCACAATGGGGTGCTTCTGCCACTCCTGCCCAGTGAGGCTCACTTCAGCCTCCAATACACGCAGCTCTTGGGATCCCACTGTCACTCCAGAAATACAAATGGGCTCTGACCCTTTGAAATCTGATGGCATTCAAGTACACTGTGCACCACTGTCCACTAGAGCTTTATACTCTAGTGGATCTGACGTGCCAGGCCATTGAATCCACAACGTCCAATAAACCCGGCTGTCCCTTTCCTCCACCTGGCTGGAGGCAGGGCCCCTCTAATCCTGGTCAGAGAATTTGCTGCTCACTTGCTGTAAAAATACCTTAGAAGTCCCTTCAAGAGGATTGGAATCAAGATCAAACTGTTTACCTTTTCTGGAGAGCTGGCTGCTGGAAACCGGAGCGGCATTTTTTCTAGAAGAGTCCCCTTTTGTGATTGTTTTACCTCGTGACTCACGCACTCGTGCCTCTAGGACTGAGGTAGGTTTTCTGTCTCACTTCCTCATGTCCTCTCCGTGGTCACGCAGGTAAAACCACAGGGTGCCCCGTGGTGTATAGCCTCTGTATCCTCTCTCTTGAGCAGAGAAACTCTTACTCCTAATAGCTGAGACACTGGCCTGTGCAGGTGGGGAGTAGGACATATTGTCTTTGAATTGCTGGACCTCCCAGGACAATTTTTCTATGGCTGAGATGAAGGAGGAACAGCAACTTTATTTATATTGCTGGAGTCGGACACCCACCTCATTCACTGCTTCTGCCTATTCACCTTTCCAGTCTATTACTTCCAATGAGTTGGCATATGAGGATGGTGTGCTCTGTACAAACTTCCTCCACGTGGGTCATGTGCACTGGACTTCATCTGGGTCTGTGGGTAACTGTGCATTGTCCAGGTCAAAGTAAACCAGCTCCTGCATGGCCAGTTCCCTCAGGTACTGGGTAAACCAGCTCCTGCATGGCCAATTCCCTCAGGTACTGGATAACCATCTCCATATTGGCCCACTTGCCTGCTTAACATACAACACCCTCACTGAAGGGATAACTTACCCTCATGCCTGACAGAAGTCACCTCCAGAGGCTAAGGGCTTGTGCCTTTTTTCCAAATGCCTTGTCAATGCCCCCTTCCCTGGCCAGGGATCCCAGATGCTTGGCTTCCTTGCCCTCTAATTCCAAGCTGCTGATCCTGTTATCCCAGCACCGCAGCAGCCAGGTGATAATGTGCTCGCCTGGGTGGCTGCTGAAATATTTCCGCATGTCTCGCAGCTTGCTCAGGGACAGGGACTGGGTGATGATCTCTGTCTCTGCTCTTGAGATGGCCCTGGCTCATAGTCATCCCTTATGGGGTGAACTGATTACTTTGCACATTTCTTTTTCTGTATAGGGTCAACTGATACCAGCACAGGTTGGTTTTATGGCTCAGCCATGGTGCCGACTGCTGGGGTTGGAGCAGCTGTCATGCCTGGGGCGGGCCTGGGGTAGCCACAGGGGCTGGAGCAGCTGCAGAGCCAGCTGGGGGGGCTGGGTCTGCTGCAGTGCCTGTCACTTGATTTTCTCCCCCATTTTCCCTTTAGAGCACTGCATCACGTTGAACAGGGCAGCTCGGTAGGTGTGGGCCAGACCCCAGCACGTTGCTGTTACTTGTGTCTCCCTGGAATTCCCAGGGTGGCAGCACACTTTTTCCAAATATTCTACCAGTTTGTCAGGATTCTGTACTTGTTCAGGGCTGAGTTCCAAAACACCGGGGGTGCCCATTGCCCTAGGTACTTGCCCATGCTGTCCCACACACTCAGCCACTCACAGCTATCCAGCCCCGGGGCAGATCTCGGGGTGATATTTTTAACTACTTGTTTAACCTTAAACAAGACCTGAAACCCATTTAGAAGATATAACAACAGGAACATGCTGGCCTGAGCATCCCACGGGTACTTGAAATTCTCAAAAGCTGTTAGGACCAGCCTGAAGGAGAGAGAAGGGGTGAAAGAGTGGGGGAAAGCATCCCCTCTGATTTTCCCCATACATTGGGTTTGATTATTAATAAATACTGAGAAATAGCTTCTGAAGTATGGAAATGACCACAGTGCTGCATGCAAATACAAGCCTAACTTCATGCCCAGTGATGTTATCATATCGTAAGTGGATATTACACAGTACAGCAAAATCATAATCCTGATGTTTTTCCCAGAGGTGATAAACAGCACTGCAGTGAATACATACTGCATGTAAGGGTTTACATACCACAGCCACGTGACCAGACAGAAACATTTTGACTGACTACTATTTAACTAACACAACAAATGCGTATAAGAAATTCTAAGAAAGCTGTTTTAACACACTCTGCTCAGCCCTGTCATTGTCCCCGCCCCACACTGGGGGCCAATTAAGTATTGCAGTTTTGGCCACAGTGGGCAATATAGTGCCACGTGGCTGCTCTGCTGCCCCTCCCCCCACGGGGGTGGGGAGGAGAATGGAAAGAAAAAGGCAAAAACTCATGGGTCAGGATAAGGGCAGTTCAACAGAACAGCAAACGAAGAGAACAGTAGCAACATTGATGCTGATAAGAAGAATATACAAAACAAAACAGCAAAATGCATAGAGCAACTCCCACTGCCTGGAGCCCCGCACGCTCCCAAGCCACGCTGGGCAGCTCCCCCACTCATAACCCAGTATGGCGTCACATGGTGTGGAATGCCCTGCTTTGTTTGGCCAGTTTGGGTCAGTCAGCCTGTCTGTGTCCCCTCCCAGCTTCTGGTGAAAATTAACCCAGTCCTGTCCAATCCCAGGCCACAGAGTTACTTTGCATTCTGGAGAAAAATCTAGTTGAGAGAGTCCTTCTGGAAACTGTTAATCATTGCAAGTCTCTGCCTGAATATTGGATCACATTTATAGTCTTGACTTGCCTTTGTATCTGTTCATACATTACTTCTCTATCTTGTTGTTGGTATTACATTGTCTTTATCAATTTAATGACGCATGTACTTCTGATTCAGTAACTCTGTGAGACTGTTATCCTAATTTTACTCTAGTTGAAGTAAGAATACATACCATGTTTTTCCTATGGGAATTATGGAAAAAAGGACTACTCTGTGATATTTTACCTTTCTATGTTTCTCTTTGTTTTCTGTTTGTGACTCAGTGTTTATATTTTAAGTTTGCAAAAGAAATAACCAAAGTTTGAAGGATTCCCCACCCCCCCCCACCCCCCTCCCCAAAGTGGTTAAGAAACTTAAGGAAAGCTGCCACGGATAATTTGTCTCCCCATGACTAATAAGTGCACTGAAGCCACCAAAAAATTAAAGAAAGTACAGACAAGACGCTAATGATAATTGTTTCTTGGAGTGTAAATGGCACAACATCACAATCATGTCCAGTTAGGAGATCTTCAGTAGAGCTTTTGGACAGTGTGTCAATCACCACCTTCTATTGTAAACTCTCTTACTTCAGTCTAGCAAGAACATAAAAGTATTTGTTGTCAGTCCACAGTACTTCTACCTCCATGAGAAAATTTGCAACTCTTAATAGGGCTCATGACCTCTATCCCTCAGCCTTGTTCAGTACAACATATGATAAGTTTACTTATGCAGATCACTGGTACAGTCCATTTGCTGTGTTACGATTGGATTTTTACACTCATGATATGTGGCGGTTTGTATTTCTCCCCAAATTATAAGGCCGAAAACACAAACAACTGCTCCATTTCTACCAGTTTTATTCAGCGCATCCCTTCTTCAAGCACAACCAGTTACATGAAGTCACTCAAAGAAAATGCTTTTCTAGAATGACTTACAAGAGAACTTCAATTTTAGCAGTGATTTTTTGCACAGACTTTGTATTTTTCAAGCCTTTAAGAGATAATGCACTAGCTGGTAAAGACAGTGCTGAAATGCTTCACACTGTGACTTGTTCCATTTACCATTGGCTTCCTTTCTGCTACCCCTAAAACATTCAGGCATTTTCTCCTTGTCTTTTTAAAGTCCTAAAGGATCAATACAAAGAAATCTTCAGTCTTCATAGCTTTCTTCCTGTTGTGGGAACGGTTTCACTGAGACATACTGAAGGTCTACTTATGCCGTAGTTCTTTCACTGCCACCACAAACTAGTGATGTCTAGGCAATACACAGGAGGAAGGGCTGATATACAGGGATCGATCCATCAGTATATGCTCCCAGCATCTCAAAAAACAGTTTGCATGGATTTTATGGGAAGAGGCAGCATGACTGTGTGTATTAAGCACTGATCAATTTCTCTTTCATGAATCTTCCTTGTCTGATAGTATGTTTGCTCTCAGACAACATAACTTTTGGCATGGCCCCCATAAACTGCAAGTCTTTTGATACGCACTCCAAACTGCATGAGTAGTGAGTCCGTATTGAACAGGCGCTATTGGATTAGTCAGTAAATGCTGACTCTTCAGAAGATGATTTCCTATGGTGTTAGAATACTCTGTTCTGGAGATATTGTCTTTCAAATGAGGCTAGTTGAACCTGTTCCTGGGGCGGGTGGGGTAGAAATTCTTTACTTGTCCAAATTCTCTAGAAAGTCCCCTACACTGACTAGTTAAAAATTGTTCAGCTAATGATCAGTAGACAGCTAGGGCCTTTAGAACAACATAATTTCAGGTGTCATAAGGCAGCAGGGTAATTACAAATGTTTGTAAAGTGCCAAAAAAATGCATGCTACGCTCCCAGGTAGAAGACTGAGAAACATAATTCTTGTTGCAATTTTCCATATTTTTTGTCATCAGTACGACTAGTAAGCAATATGAAAGTCCTTCCAGGCTTACAGATAATACATAAAAATACTGCAAATAATAGAGCAATTTTCACCTCTAGTCCATAATTTGATTTTCAGGATAATATTTTAAACATTTTACAGTTTTTTTAGATTTTTATAATTACTGTAATTATGCCTTTTATACAGTTATGTTTATTCTGTTTACTGTGTGAGTTTAAAAAAAAAAACCAGGGTAAGTAAAAAGAAAGTAGTAGATGGACTCAGGAACTGGTGAGGTACTTAAAACTACATTTTTATTTTTTTTAAGCTGGGTAAATTGAGTCATATGTCTACTAGCAGACTTTCATAAAGAAAGTCTCATATAAATGGTTATTTTGAGACAGATTTTGTGAAGAGGATTGGGACTATTTCAAAATAAGATGTGGACACAATAACACTGCAGTTTTAGCCACTATAACTTTTAAAGTAAAGAAAAGCTAAACAAAGGCATCTGGGTTGTTTTTATTTTCACTTGTCCTGCTCTAAACTGATTTTCATACCTAAACCAAAAGTCAATAATGTGACTTCATACCTCAGACTTTGTTTGCTGAAATATCGTCATGCTCCAGGCCTCACTTTTAGTGCTCAGCAGCCTGGTAATGAAATGCTGGACAATGAACAAAATAAATGGAATGTAAAAAGTAAATAGCAAATGCTTGCCACGTATGAGGACTAGTATGTTTTATTCCAACTACACTTCCACTGCAAGTTCAGTAAAACATTAATTAAAAGGATTTTAAATGTTTTATCAAGTATGCACTTTCTAGAATAATTCCAGTAGTTCAAGTTAGGCTGAAATTGGATGAAAATATATTTAAACAGGAGAGCACTCTTGCTTTAGAGAGCTACTGACAGGACTGGAGAAGCCCAGATGACTGTAACAAAAATGTTTTTTTGAGGCAAACTGCTGTACACATGACTACGAAAGTCTATAGCTCATATATGCATAATGCATATAAAGAACTTCATGAATCTTTGAATTCATAAAATCTATACAGAATTTGCTTCACCACTGGACTACAAGAAAGTCTGAAATATATTTTGAGAATATGGATAGGATATTAAAAGACTGCAGGTAAGACTACTTTCTATTCAGAAATCTTATTTTTTGAGGATTATTTTTTATTCCATGTACTTTTGATAGACAAAATATATTGTATTGAATAAGATATAAAATTGGCCTAAGAAAACTAATCTTTTTGAGGAGAAATATGATCTATTTTCTGTTTGTTGCAGGTCTGTAGCCACTTATGCCTAAAGCATTAAAATATCAAAATATTTTGATAGCTTCCTATTACTTTGTAACTGAAAGTTGAACTGTCTATTGACTTTTCAAGGCAGTAATGACATTTCATTAAGAATATTTAGAAAAGTATTAAAGTACATGAATGTGTAGTAAAATCAAACATTTTGAACTTTGATACTGTGTCCTCGTTTGTAATTATCAGAGCTAATACTAACTTTGGGAAATACTATTCTGTCTTCACAATACCCACAGTAAAAAGAAAATTATTATTTACATTTTGGAAACTACCCAGATCATTTATCACATGATACCACAGAACAGACTATCTATAATTCATTGATTTGTCTTAAAGTCTGTGTAATAAAAATTGTACACTATATTTCTGTATCTTTCATTAAGATACTTGGAATCAGAGAACACTTTTGAATATTTGGAAAAGCTGAGGTATTGTCATGCGAATATTTTTGACTTGATATGCTTGTGTTGAAAAGAAGGTTAAGATGGTCTGGATATTACAAGGTTTTTTTTACACTAGCCGCCTCAAACATTTGTAAGTTTATCAGAGAGGATGAATAAGAGATATTATGAGTGACTTTTACTTATGTATTTCTTACACTGTACTAAAAGTCTGATCTTCTGCACAGACCGTGCTAACTTTGTCACCCAATGTATTTCCTTTTATGACAAATCATTGGAAGTAATTTGTCATCTACTATTTGATCAAAAATGTAGTTCTTACATAAAAATACATACGGTAAAGCCAAATCCTTTCAGAAAGATTTCATGTGCATTACATTTTCTTTATGATACCTAACAACATGATTTTAGCAAACAAAATTTGTCTGAACAAGAATTATCTGTCTTATTTGTAAAAGAATGCTTACTCTTCAGGAAATTATATTATCAATTAAAAGATTAAAACCTGACAAAACAAATGACAAAAACTGAAATAAATTTTTTGGTACAGGGTTTTTTTACCTGCATCAGGAATCCTGTCTTAGAAAATGATAGTGTCCCAACATCAGGTCATGTGTTTCTCCATTTAAAAAAGCTCAAGGAATCTCAGGTGCAGCAAGAGAAATAATAGTTTTCTTGCTTGAACAGGATATATGTCTGCTAGACACTGATTCTTTAGAGCCTGAGCTTCAAACTGAAGTTTATTTTAGCTCTATGTGTGGTCATTATTTTATTGAAAGTTGTAAAACTATTTCAAAATATTATTATAAATATTCCCCCTTCATTTAGCCCACACTGGCTTATTCTGGTTTATCTCTTTAATGGCTAGTGGTAGCCTAGACATTGGTTATGGAAAAGTTACATAGTTGTGCAGTCAAAGATGACACTTCATATCAGATGTATTAATGGTGGGCAAGTGGATGCAGTTCTTTTTCCTTCCATCTAGCCACTGAAATTGTACTTAATTTGCTTTCCCGAATGTCTGGGCATATCCTTCTTTAGTCACCCAAGGGCTCTGGTTGTGTTCTGCTTTACAAAAGAAAACAAAGCAAAAGGGTCACCACTGGGAATGTGCCTCTGTAAACCAGAGGAGGTAGTGTTCACTATGCACGTGCTCTTCACTGACCCCTTGTGTGACTGTCATATCTAAGTGTTTGTCACAGAGCACAGAAGCAAAGTTTTGAATATTTTGCAGAGCGGTTGCTTTTAATTACCTTCTACTCTGAAAGGTAGCTGAGAAATTAGACTTCCTTGTTTATTTCTCTTGCACTATTATCAATACCTGTGTCTTTTCAAACCATACTGCCTTAGTGCCTGGCCATACTTGGGACTACTGTTGGTCTTACATGACATGGACTTTGGAGCTTCGCTGTCTTCTATTTGCCTCCATGTGTAACCAGTACTTTGGTTTGATGTACCAGAAGTGAATCCCAACTTTCTAGTAATGTACTTCTCCAATGATACTTGGGGATTGTTGAAAAGTATCTGTCACTCCCCTGATCTTACTTTTCAGTCTGAAAAATTTGTCAGTGGATGTCAAAGCATCTGTTCTGAAGCATATTTGGTTCTGGGGTTTGGTTTGCTTTGAGAATATGAAGCTGAGTAATAATAAATTGTGCAAATTGGGTTTTGGTTAGTATTTTGATGTTTGGGTTGTTTTTTTTCTTTTTCTCTGTGATCTGAAGACTGCTACTTGCAGTGTTGAGGGGAAGGACAATTCTTCAGTTCTCTTTCTTCTGTGAACCTTTGAAGCAGAACAGAAGGGAAGTTAGTGGTACGACTATACGGGCAGATTGCAATAGTGATGCCAAAGTAATAACAAAGAGCCTTTATCTGCTAGTAGAATTAAAAATAGCAACAAAAACAGCTGAAGAAACGTGTGTTTGCTTTGCTTGGCAGCTAGTGTTCTGAATCAAGGGTTGAAGAAAGACATAGGTAGTGGAATTTATTTCCATATGAAATACAAAGAAAGAAATTAATGTGAGGAAAAGTAAGCAGAACCTTTTGCTACCAGGTTCCTTATGTTCCTTAAGTCTGTAAATCAGTTATGGCAGTTTCAGTTTGTTTTTGTTCAGCTTTACAAGCAGTTCCTGAAGTCAGGTTGCAAAAAACTTCAAAGAAAGACAAATATTTTAAGGAACTGATTTGACAAAAATCTATTTGTTAAAAAGTTGCTATTCCCAAATTCTAGTAAAATCCACTTCAAGAATATGTTCATTAAACAGATCAGTAACAAAAGGCAACTGTTGTTCACTTCCTGAGGGAAAGACAAAAAGTATCAAATACACAACTATAATCCTTATCAAATTACCAATTTGTGAATAATTAAATAAATATTTGAGGAAGGTCATTATAGTTAAAACGAAGTATTGTGATTGTCACTAGTAACATCTCCTGGAATTTAATAAATTATGTGTTTTTTGTATAAATTGTATAATTTTGAAGTATTCCCAGATTCATTCACCTGTGGTGAAATACAGTACCATTGACGATGGCCAAAGAGTAACAGTCACATAGAAGCACAGTACATTTATGTAAAAGAACATTTCAGTCTCTAGGAGAGAATTTTTTTCTAAGTGCTCTGGGTTGCATTATATGGTATATAATACTATTTCTTTCAGTTGTTCTGAGTAAAATGTAAAATGGAAGTTTATTTATATTCAGAAAAGATGAGTTGTGATGAACTTCCTTCCTTTTAAAGGAGTTGTGATGAACACCTTTTCATTCAAGACTCTATTTGTGCTTCTTTTTAGATGAATACCCAATATTTATTTAAATTAATGATGTCCTAAAGTGTATTGACCAACATTAAATTCTCATTGAAGCCATAAGACAAACAGCATCTTACAAATGGAATCCCAACAAAGAACAATTTAAAATCTCTCTCTCTTATGTTGAAAACCATGAGCTTTTCTTTACCTTAAACACTGTCTGCAGATGGTAAGGGGAAAAAAAGTTTCCACAGAGGAGCATTTTGAAAAGCAATCGTAAGTTTACAGTGGGCTTCAAAAGTTCACATGATTCACTCTCCTTCTACAAAGCAAGATTGACTATACCTTTATCACTCTCGACAAACGTTTGTCTAGCTTGTGGCTAAAGATGAGGGTTATATAGCTTGCCTTAGTAACAGATTTAGGCAATTTATATTATGAATAGCCTAATAGCGTCTAAGCCGTGTATTGAGGCAATCAGAAGCAGTATAACATTTTCCTTGCAGAGAAACATGGTTGTTATTTATTGCATGACTGAATTTTTGTACCCAAGATTTGCATGTCAATACACTGTCCTTTGCTTGCCTTGTCCATACCCTTCATTTCATGTCTGGTACCCATTCAATCTGCTTGTCCCCATCACGGTATGTTAACAGATGGGGTTTCAGGATCTCATACTGAGCTACCACCCTCTGATTTCTAGAAGTCAGCTTTAAGGTAAGCTGAAGAAGTTTACTGATTCAGTTGAAAACTAATAATCTTATTTTAACTTTTCAGTGTTCATTTTCAGCTGGAACAGTAATGACATTTCTGTTGTTGGTGCAAGAGATTACCAAATAGAACACCAGACTGAATGCTGCTTACTTCCCTCTTGGAAATCAGTTCTTTAAAAAAAAGAAAAAGAAAATCTATCAGCTCCAGGGGAATTTCATTATATTGGATTTTTAATAAGAAAAAAAAAATATATGAATTATATGAAATTGATAACTTCTCTAAAATTTGATAAGCTTTCCATTAGCAAAAGAAGAAATACTCATAGTTTGTTGTTTAAGAGTATTAAGTACTGTACCTTTAAGTACCAGAAGAAGAAATCATATTAATAAATGCTAAAAAATGAATAGTAGAGCTGGAAATATTATGACAATGTTGAAACACAGGTAACTAAAAAAATCTGTAGGTGAACCTCTAAATCTTTTCCCGTTTTCTCCTTTAAATTGTTTGAATTCAGTGTTTTGTTATGTTATTTTTAGTTTGCTTTTTCTTTGCATGTTCTGTTTCATCACAGCTAGACTGAATATTATTAGATGACTTTGATCAAACAGTATAGCATCTTGAAAGCCCAAAAGACGATCATCAGTTGGAAAGTATCTCAGTGCTGCAAAGCAATTCCTGGGTTCAGTTCTATTTTATTTCTTTTTGTTTTGATTTTTCTTTTCTATAACTTTAGAGAGGTGAGTGTTGGGATTTTTTCTGGGAGGTGTCTTTCTCCCCCCTTCCTGAAGATTTAGGAAGTATGCTATAAATACTAAATCGATGGGTATTATCTGAAGCTCTGAAAGACTTTCATTAACTCCAGCAATGCCAGTCTCACTTCAATGCCTGCTGAAATGATGGAGAAGGTTATTCTAGGAGTTATTGAAACATTGGTCAAAGCCAACATGAGTTCATGAAGGGAAAATCATGCCTTACTAATTTAATGTTCTTTTATTACAAGGTTACCTACCTACTGTACAAAGGGAAGGCAGCAGATGTGGGGTTTTTTAATTTAGAAAAGCTTTTGATACTGTCTGTCGTAGTATCTTTCTGGACAAAATGTCCATCATACAGATAGACATGTACACAATACAATTAGTGACCAATTGGATGAAGAGCCAAGTTCAAAGTTGCAGTAAATGGTGTAACATCTGGCTAGTAGCCAGTCACTTGTGGTATTCCCCAGGGCTCAATTTTAGGAATAGTTCTCTTCAATGTTTTTATTAATGACCTGGACACAGGAGTTGAGTGCATGCTAAGTAATTTTGCCTATGATACTAACCTAGAAAGAGCTGTTGATTGTATCGACGGTAGAGCAGCCTTACAGAGAGAGCTCTAGGCAAGCATCAACGATATGAAATTTAACAAGGACAAATGCAAGGTTTTTTCACCTGGGAGGGTGTAACCCTGAATATATGTATAGATTGGAGGACAAGAGATTGCAGCCCTGCAGAAATGGCTTTGGGGGTTTAGATTGATGGTAAGCTCAGTATGAGCCAACAATATGCTCTGGTGGCCAAAACAGCCAACAATACTCTGGGTTGCGTTAAGCGCAGTATAGTCAATTGGTCAAAAGAAGTGATTGTCCTACTATATTCAGCATCGGTGCAGATTCATCTCAAGTACAGTCTGCAGTTTTGGGCTCCACAATATAAGAAGGGTATGAAAATGTTAGAATGTGTCCAAAGGAGGGTTACAAAATGGTGAAAGAACTAGACGGCAGGACTTAACAGGAGCAGATGAGAATACTAGGTTTGTTTTGTTTACAGAAGAGGAGATGTCTTCACTATCTACAAATTCTTCATGAAGGGGAGAAGAGAGGGAGGTGCTGATCGCTTGTCTCTGATCTCCTGTGACGGGACACAAGAGAATGGCTTAAAGCTTCTTCGGGGAAGTTTAGACTGGATATTAGGAAAAGGTTCTTCAGTGAGAGGGTGGTCAAGTACTGAAACAAACTCCCCAGAGAACTGGTCATGGCCACAAGCCTGTTGATGTTAAAGAAGAGCCATACCTTCTCTCACACTTCTCTCTCTACAGAAAGACAGCCTTTTTATTCCAATCCTGAAAGGCAAATTCTTCATTCCCTTGTTCATTTTAGTTGCTCTTTTCGGTACATTCTTCATTTCCACCATGCCTTTCTTGAGAGGTGAAGACCAGAGCTCTACATATCAAAGACCAGGACAGATATTGGTGAACCAAATTTTTGCATAAACTTCTACCTAGTTCTCAGTCCCTTTTCTGTTAATTCCTGAGATTTGTTAATTATTGGGTTACTGCTCTATATTAAGTTGGTGATTTCAAAGAACTAACAGTGGCAACTGCAAACTCTTTTCTGAGATGTAACTGCCATAATAGATTTCCCTCTCCAGTAGCACAGCCTTGATCTTTGCATATGATAAACAGATTTTTTTTTTTTCAAGTGACAATTTTCTATTTTTGCTTTCTGGTGGAGAATCTGTAAATTCAGGTAAAAGATGCAGATGTATTAATATACAACTGATTGTAGATACTATTGGTTTTGTAAATGAGAAACCTTTTGCTGTAGAGCTAAGAAAAAACACAAAATTCTATAGAGAATTCTTAGATTTCACCAAAATTTTTACAGCTATTTCTGATCTGGATTGAATAATAAGATTATTTAAATGTTCCATGATTTTTTTCCTTTAACAGAAATATTTGTAATGCATTTGTTCTTTCCATTTGGAGTTACAAAGGTCTCTAACATATTATACAAACCCAAAGGGTTATTCTACTGATTACAGTTCTCCCTGAAACAGAATCACTGTATGTGTGTTTGGATTGTCCACTCTGCTTCTGCCAGCTTTACGAATGCAAGTTTCCTGTTGAGCGCAAGGCGTAAGTTTGGAGGAATATCACAGGTACTTGATACACGCTGTGTAAGTGTACATGCCGTGTAAGTAGCATTTGCTCAGAAGTTTGTCAAACTGGTAAGTTTCCACAAAACATATTATTGTGGTTAACCAGTATTTGGAAATCTGACATCCACAACTCAGGCTGATGTTACCCAGATGAAAATCTGCTTTCCAGTTAAATGACTTTTGTAGCCCTATTATAAAATCTACAGGACACATCTCAGTTCCTAACTTCTTACATCTTCTCAGGTTTTTTTTCCTTTCTTTTTTTTTTTCCCTTTGTTTGAACTAATACAAAGCCCTCAAAACAATGTAAATGATGCCTGAATGCTGCACACAAGATTTTTGTAATTTTTCAGTGACAATACTGGAATGTCACGGTAGAATTTGATCACAAATGAACACAGATTCGACATCACCACTGTAGGTTGTCAGTAAGCTTTTCTTTCTACTAATGTCTGATTATCACTGTAATTGTTTCACACCTTTAGCTGCTTAGGATTTAGTGATCATTAGTGATGATTAGTGGGTCTGAAAATGAACAAGATAAAAGGAAGCTTTGTTTTTTTATTCTGAGGATGGTTTACTTTTTCCAAGAGGTAAAAAGAGGTGTGCGGTGTTCATTAAAGTTCAGTTTTATGCATAGTTATATTTTGTTATGAATATTAATGGCAGTTTAAAGTTAGACAGGGTACTCTTCACTTTCTCCTCTGAACGTTGTGCATTTAGTGGTGTTGTGCATCTGCATAAGCTGGATGTAGTTTTCTTTAGTGATACTATTCATATTCATTTCCAACATCAGCTGCATTTCAGTACTGTATTCTGGGTACCTTTATGCCTATGCAGAACATGTACCGACATAAATTTGCACAAAATGGATGGTACAGTTTCACACTGGCATATATTACTGGTACTACTGCCTCTGAGCTAGGTGTGATGTACTCTGTATGGAACTGAATCATTATGAGGTTGTACAGTACTGATATGAGGGCTATACTTAACTGTAATTAATATTTAGATCTTCACTGTGAGTATGAAAGCATAATGGTCCTGTAAAATGATACTTAATATTCCATTTTTTAATGCATTAACATGATACAGAGGTTAAATTACATAAGGATGTTGTGACAAAATCACAAGTAAAGGTATCTTGTCTTGAGCGTTGTGTTGGTGGGTTAGTCCGTTAGCTTCTGTTGCCTCCTTACTCTTATATGATCTGTATGACTAATGTGGACTGTCTTTAACAAGTTTTATTTTTTTGTTCTGAAATTAACAACAAAAAAAAAAGAGAAATATATGTGATTATTTGATTTTTTTAAGGCATCCAAAAAGAAAAGAAAGTGTTGGGACTTTTTTCCTGAATCTCTACTAGAAATCGTCTTGCTCTTGCTTCTGCATAACATTTCTAAAGATAAAATCCAGACCTTGAAAGTTACAGGCTTTTCATTTATCCCTAGATGAAAGGTATTGATTATTGTATTTGCAGTTAGCTGGCGGTGTGGTGGTGAGGTGGAGGACAGAGAGAGAATTTGTGATTTTTGTCACAGTCGTTTGATCTAAGGGGTATGAAAGACTAACTGGAAAATTAGTCAAACATTTAAAACTTGTTTTAAGTAATAGTTTATTTCTGTTAACATATTTTTTTAAAAAGAATATTAGAAAGCTATTGTTTAGTAACTGGAAGAAATTGAAAAATCTGATAACTAGTAAAGTCTGCTGAAGAATGCTTAGCTCATGGTGTTTTGGTTCAGTACCTCTAGTAATATGCTACATTAAACAAAAAATAAACCTTGTAGTTTATGCTATTCCTGGCACTGTCAGAAGCAAACAGTGGCACATAGGGACAGTTCACATGCAACAGAACATTAATTGTCTTTTCTTTGTTGCTTGAAGAAAGATTCCCTTGGGTCCTGACTCTCTGATGATATTTTAGAGTTATACAATAAAATAAATGTTCCACATTCTTCCTCTCCTTCATTACTGTCATACAAAAAAGACATACTTTTCAACTTCACCTGAGATAATTTGTTTGGTAATCCTTCTTGTATGAACCCTGTAGGCACAGGAATCCCCTTTTATTTTTTCAACGTACAATAGAACATAAAGGTTAATTTGGATGTTGATAAAATACAGAAGCATAGAATTTTGCTCTGTGATTGATATGTGCTTTGCGAGAGGTAAACTCATAAAAGCTCTTTGGATTGAACAGTAGCAAATAAAGCTAAAAGACTTTGCTAAAGAACCCTAAATATCTTCAAAGAAATGAAACATGAGAGTTTGCTGAAATTGCCTAGGTGAGTATACAGATGTAGATAGCTGATATCTAAATTTAACTTGGTTCTGAGTTTGATTGAAACTCTGAAAGAGTTCAATGTATAGAAAAGAAACAAGACTCTTATTGAGCATTTCCACGAGAACTTACTGCAGGTCTTAGTGGCAGTGTTTTAATAGTGGAGTAACAATCTCAAATTGGAACCACAGAGATGATTAAATATAACCACTACCTCCTTGAAACAGAGCTTAAGAGAAACATCTTCCAGCAAATACGTGTAGTGTCTATATATAAGTTACTTTCCAGTGTGAAAAGGATGTGTAATCAGCCATTATGCATTCACTTGTTCTTGTCTGGAGTCACCATGAAACTATCCCAGAGCCATTAAATTTGCCTGTTGGTGGCTCTAATTTCAAAGCTTTTAGAGCAGAATATGAAGAGCTTGAAGAGCTACTGGAGAGAGTCCAGCGGAGGGCTACAAGGATGGTGAGGGGACTGGAACGTCTCTCCTACGAGGAGAGACTGAGGGAGCTGGGCTTGTTCAGCCTGAAGAAGAGAAGGCTGTGAGGGGACCTAATATATACTTACAAATATCTGAAGGGTGGGTGTAAAGAGGATGGCGTCAGACTCTTTTCAGTAGTGCCCAGCGACAGGACAAGGGGCAATGGGCACAAACTGAAGCACAGGAAGTTCCATCTGAACATGAGGAAGAACAACTTCCCTCTGAGGGTGACGGAGCACTGGAACAGGCTGCCCAGGGAGGCTGTGGAGTCTCCCTCTCTGGAGATATTCAAGACCTGCCTGGACAAGGTCCTCTACAGCCTGCTGTAGGTGACCCTGCTTTGGCAGGGTGGTTGGACTAGATGACCCACAGAGGTCCCTTCCAACCCCTACTATTCTGTGATTCTGTGAATCTATGGCTGTCAACACACTTGTCTCCAAAGGCATAAAACATCTGAGATGGAAAAGATACCTGTGTACAGGCTGGAGTCTTTAAGATTGTCTTATTATGTACCACAGCACTGCTGCTAGGTTTCATATTCATAAAAACACAGTGCTATAACTAATTTTCTAGTCGCATAAAGATTTGATTTAAGAAGATGCAAGTTGCCTGTGCTGAAGGTTAGGCACCTCTATTTAAAGACGATTTTCACTTCCTACAATTGCTTTGATTAGCATCATTATAAGAAAGAATTAGGATCAAAAATACCATTGTAAAATGTGTCTTTAATTATGACATACACCATAGTATCTCTTTTGCAATTCCCTTTTAATTGCCGAACAAGGTGCAATAATTAAGTCTTGAACTTAAAGTCCTTCATTTAGATTGTACTGTTTGTTAAAGGAAAGAGGTTATAGGACTATAGTGAGTGTGAGATTTTCTGCAGTCATGAACATTATTTTGACTTTAATGACAACTTTGAAGAAGCTCTAAATTTTCCCTGTTTCCTCTTGGTGAAGACATGGAGAATTACTTTCACTTAACAGCAAATGCATCTCAGAGTAAGCCTAATTTCTACAGGCTAAACAAATAGTAGAGGAAAAAAAGAATACAGAGAGTAAAACATTTTGAAATTCATAAGCAGAGAGCAGGTCTCAATTCCTTCCACCAGACTTTAGTCCCTAAACCCAGGAGCCATGTTGGTGTGGGTTACGGATCTGTTGTAACGATGTGACCCCAAATTGAGTATGATCATTCACCTTTATTAGTCAGCAAAAGAAGGTTTATGTAGCAAAACTATTACAGCATCTGAATGGTTAAACCCCCAACCCATATATAGGCAAAACTACTGCAACTCGTGATTAGTGCAGAGATGCATCTCGAAGTGAAAACAGTACTGTGGCAGGAAACAACAATGTGGCAGGAAGGAAGAGACAGTGTGGCAGGAAACGGTGACGTTCCCCCTGCTCCAGTGTCCCGAGCTCGTTGCTCTCCCTTCCCAGCAGGGTTCCATGTCAGCCGCTCCCAAGGCTCACTTCCGGATCGGAACCTGGGTTGCTCAACGCACCAAATTATGTCCCCTCTCGTCCAGCCAGGACTCCACAGAGCCACATGTGATAGTCCTGCTCTGTAAGGAAAGAAACAGGTTCATTCAGAGGTGGATGAGATCGCCTGAGATCTGAATCATCTGTAGAAGCCTGCTTCTCTTTAATCCACACTGGAGAGGTACGAACTTTGCAACTAGGACTTTTCAGCCTATTGTGATTTGTGCAGGGCTGTGCTGATCCAAAAGAAATAATTGCTTAATCATGCAATTACTCTGGCTCTTCTTTGCACTCCTGGATAATTTTTCCTACCCCTTTCCATCTGCTAGCATGGCAGTTTTGATTCTGAAGTGGTTTAGGGAACCAAACATTCAAGAACCTATTGACTATTTATTGTAAAGTTAGCGTCTGATTCCTTATGTCTTTGAATGCTTCAGCGCATAGTCATACGAGCATCAAAGACCTTTTCTGTCACTGTCCAGTTGGTCAATAAGCCCAGCTTTTTCATAAAACCTTATGATTATGTAACAAGTGAAGAAAATGGTACAGGAACAAATTGTTAGTTTGTTAGAGGACATTTTGAGGTTTTAAATATTTACATTTGAATATACAGAAGATAAGATAAATTAATACTGCATATCAAAGAAATACTGAGGTATGGGAAGAGAACATTTTAATAACTAAGGTTTAGTGTCTCAAGTTAAAACTGACAGACGTCATTCTCTGGTTTTTCTTGGTTCATATTTGTTCAGAATGTCTTTTGCAATTATAAAGACAAGAAAATGGCTTCTTACTTTTAGACAAAGATACAATTGAACTCCAACTTGTCATTTTCATAAAGAAGTGCCAGTCAGTAGACTGACACAGGCAAATTATTGTGCCATATAATTCAAACAAGAGTTTCATGTAGGTCTTGCAATTTGCTACATGTTCTGCCACTTTACTAAGTGAACTGGCAATCTATATTCAATTACACAGGTCTTTCTGTCTACCATGGCCTTAAATAACAAAGTCAGGAGTTGTACATGTGCAAGAAAGTTTACCCTGTATCCCCTGTTCTTACAAAAAATAAAAAATTTCAGAAGCAGAGGGTATATAGAAAACCATCAATTTAATATGCTGTGTTGACATCTCTATCTCATATTTCCTCTCTGATTCCACTTTCAAGAATATCTTTCAAACAAATTTTAATTAAAAGGAACACAATTCAAACTTTCACTTATATTCAAAATTAAAGACACTTTTGCAATTATTCGGGCAATTTAGAACAGTATATTTAAAAATTACAGAGGCTTTTGACAAAAGATAACATAGAAGAAGCAGAGATGCTTTTCTGAGTTTATGAAAAAATTGAAAATACTGCCTGCGTCATAAGGAACTCTTTTATTTACAGTATTTCCAGGCCAAATTTGTGAACTTATCAGATTTGGATGGCTTGCATTGAGAAACTGATATTGTAGTAGAATTGAATCTCAGCCTTTCAATATTGATATTGCTCTTCTCCCTCACATCAAACTCATTAAAATATTGATAGATTTCTCAGTTTCATTGGTGAATAAAAACTTTTAAAGTAAAAGATGAGAGCTCACTGGATGTTATTTTACTCTGCAGAAGACTTCTTTGTTATTATTTATTATTGGGTATTGTTACGGTGACTTTAAAAAATCATCAGGAAGAAGTATTTTGCTGTTAGTGCATCAGAGTGAGCTAAATAACACTAGTGCTTTTAAAAAGAAATAGCATTTGTGCTTTAGAAAAGATCCTTCTTCTGACAGCATGTCTGAGAGTTCTTCAGTGTCTATGAAATGTTGATGGTCTTCTTATGTTACCTTACCATGAAAAATCACAATGAAATTCACTTGATGTCTGGTATCCTAACGTTACCATATTTTCTCCTGGTTTTGCAATTAAAAGTTTCAGTCCACAGAGAAGTTTTTAATACAGATTTATCAGAATAACCTTGGCATAGTCACTGCCATGATGTACTCACCAGAGGGTTATTTGTGAGGGTTAAAAGCTGACCAGTTTTGCTTTTGAATATGGGCTATGAGAAGTCTACTAAGGAGTGTATAGTCTAAAATACTTAGAATCTCATCCATGAAAGAAAGATAGTAAAATTTGGATAGACTATTCAGAATAAACAGTATGTGTGACAATTTCTGTTTTTCATTATTGGAATTATTTTCAAAAGAATGCAAGGGTTATGTGAATCTCTTTAACATCTCACTTATTCTCAAGAAAATTTGTCCTAGACACCTTTCGGCTTGAGAAGAGCTGGGCTGGTTTTGAAATTGAAAATTTCAAGATTTTTTAATCTCTCTCATGAGCTCTGCTCTGCTTAGTTGAACTACATAAATGAAAGACCTAGGGCTTAAACCTAGGGGTGAAGGAGGAACAAACCCTTAGGTGTGTTGAGTTTTCTTTTATAAAGGGTTTCTCTTTTAAGAACAGAATCTCATTCCAACTGCACGTAGCTTCAAAAAGTTTATAAAGTAGTCATTCCCATGTGACATTATTGTAAGTATATCTTCCAGAATGAGAAACCACAGTAATGATTGTTCTTCCCCACCAACTGACTTTGCATGTCTTATCTCCTTCCTGTTCCACTTCTGACCTCTGAAATTTTCTTCTATTTTATCTCCTTTTCCACTTCACTGATGTAGAATGACAATTATTTTTATGAAAAACACAGACTGCATTGTCATAAATGGATGATAATATAGGAAATCATAAGCAAATTTAATTAATCAGAAATAAATCTTTGCATCTAAGAATGCAAAAGCTGACTCCGAGCTACAGGGTTAAAACAGTTTCTAAACATCTTAATTCTATTACTCCTCTAGTCTGGCTGTGAGACACTAGCTTGTGCAAAAATTCTTGACTACAGACAGAGAA
>Ga0065711_1033842_pt1 | contig 24740 bp, 13 predicted proteins | sample Hoacrofraction12_FD_59098 | JGI IMG/M metagenome (GOLD analysis project Ga0065711, IMG submission 59098) | Hoatzin crop microbial communities from Cojedes, Venezuela - Epithelial fraction 12 v2 (version 2) | ecosystem: Host-associated > Birds > Digestive system > Esophagus > Crop | place...
TTTTTTTTTTTTTTTTTTTTTTAATTTGGAGGTTTTTTTAATCTTCAAGGGATAATGCAACTGAATATAGGTTCTTTAGGAATGTAGTTTCTGGCATATAGTAAACACTAACTTTTTTTGCTTGTAGTTTAACATTTTTGTGACACAGCCTTTCACTGCAGCAGTTGTGCAAAAAATAGTCCAAAAGTGAGCAGTAGCTGTTTTCTTATTATTTACAGTATAAGCATGATCCAGAGTTGATTGGCATTGTTGTTACAAGTCTGATCTCGTAATAGTCATTAGTTCAAATTTTGATTCTGAACTGTAACTTAGAGGAGTAAAGAAAAAAAATTGCCAAAAAGAAAGATGAGGAAAGTAGCAGAATCCTGTCCCCAGGATCTCTATAGGAGCTGACTTTCGAAGAGCTGTGAATCACTCCCTTGCGATTCTGTTTTCAGTTTCGGATCATGTGAAAAATACGGTACCAGAATAACCCCGTGAAATTTGGAATTTAGTGTCTAAATAGTTCTCGAGTGTTCTTCTATGCTTAAATCTTTTTGTGAATATTCTCTAATTAAGTGTAAGAAAATTAGTGTTTTTTCACAAAGAACAGTCACCTTGGACATTCTAAACTACAGGCTTTTTAAATTGATGTTACTTTAAATGTACTTATTGGACTATAAATTCCATTCTAAATGTCTTCTTGCAATACTGTTTACCAGTTCTAATACTTTTATTCCTTCAAAGGATGTGAGCATAGTCACACTTCATTTTGACAATGTATTTTTAATATGGACTGTGCTATTGTTTGATTAAACCTTAAACAATGGGGCAGAGATTTTTCTGCACTTAGGAGCCATTGACTTCCAAGTAAGCATTGCTGAGCCAAAACCAAAACAGTATAGAGATAATTTTTAATCCAGATACAGGGCTTAAACCCTTGATTTTTAACACCTTTGTTTCAGGTGACATAGAAAAATTAAATAAATTTTAAAATTTCATGTCACAGCATAAATATTACATTGGACTTGTACAGTTACTCTAGAATAAGCATCTTCTTTCTTCTTATTTATATTGTAAAAGATTCTTTTGGAAGCTAGAAAGAAGGTTTTAACATGTTTTTGAGATGATAATTATGTGTTAGGAAGTCCTACTTGTATTTGAGAATGCTGCAGTAGTAGAATGTTTATTTTCTTTCCTATCACTTGGGATGCAAAACGGAAACTAGTTTTATGTGCTCACAGTTACATCCCTGTTGTCTTTTCCCCGCATGGCATTACTAGAATTGGCTGGGACATGTTCATGTTATTAAAAAAAAAAAAAAAAGAAAAAAAGAAAGGGAAGAAAAATGGTAGAGGGTGGTTTTTCTGATTTCTCCTATCAAGTCTTCATTGTCAAATGTGCATTTGCCAACTATTGGCTAATCAAGCTGCAAGACTTAAGGGGTATTTGGGCGTTTTCCTCCCCTTTTTTTATTTCTTTTTGGTATATAAAGCTTTTAGCCACAACTGTAAAACAGCTTTGTGAATCTTGCCTTTATGTTAATTTTATAACATGTTTTAGCTCCCTTGAGTAGATCAGGTTACAAATACTTCTTTTTTTTTAAATGGTTATCTGATAACATTTGTCTTAGATAAGGTGAAATAGACAAAAATGTATGTTATCAAAAATTTTACTTGAATGGCAGTGTAATTGCACTTAACAGATAATCATCCACCATCCCAACCTTCTATTTAAAAAAAAAAAATTTCTTAGTTTTTAGTTAATGAAACTAACATAACTGCATGAGAAGTAATAAGTATTTATCCAGGTGTAAATTGTTAACACCAACTATAAACACCTAGTTTTCTATCCCTGTTATGTTCCCATGTAAAAGTAGGAACTACTAACTAGGACAGATTGTTGCTAAACAAGGTTTGTTTTTAAAGTGTTATGCTTTGTTTCCAAACAACAAATTATTTGTTGGGCTGCACATTTATAGTGAGTTTTATAATAGACTTTATAACTGCAGGTTTTCAAAAATCACACTCTATTTATAATTTTTTCAGGAGATAAATCTCCCCCTAAACTTGAACCATCAGATGCATTACCTCTTCCTTCAAACTTGGAGACTAATTCAGAACCACCAACCCTCAAACCAGTAGAACTCAATCCAGAGCAGAGTAAGCTTTACAAAAGAGTAAAATTTGATAATGAATTATATAGCACTTCCATTCAAAAAGAAATAAATGGACACACTCCAGAACACTTACTTGACAGTAATCTCAATGAGTCGACTGTTTCTGCTGTAGCTGAGTCATCAACTGATGTAAACAGACGTACATCCATTCTCTTCTGCAAATCGAAAAGTATAAGCCCCCAAAAGTCTGCAAAGAACACTGAAACCCAGCCAACTTCTCCACAGCTAGGGACCAAAACCTTTTTGTCTGTAGTCCTTCCAAGGTTGGAGACACTTCTGCACCCAAGGAAAAGATCAAGGAGTGCATGTGGAGATTCTGAGGCTGATGAGTCCCCTGTAAAGCGCTTGGATACAGGTAAATGTTACAGAATTTATTTGAATGGATGCATCTCGAAAGTTAACATACCTGTTAATTTTTTGACATACATGTAATTGTTAATCTTCATATTTTAGCGCTTGAACAGTTTTTCCTCATAGTTCAGTAGTTACAGTTCAGAATATGACGGATTTATTTTTGTGTTGGCCCTATACAATTAGACTTAGTGAACTAAGTTTTGCTTTTTCACAACTTTCACTTTAGCAATGAAGTCTTCGAGTTTACCTGTATGGGAGGGTGACTTTTTTTTTTTTAAAAAAAAGCTGTTTGCTATTTTGTTTCGTTGCAATCAATACAATAGGAAAGCTGAATCAGCTGCTTTTTGGAAGTTCCCTGTTAAAATACATGGAAACTTCATATATATACTGCCAAAATGAGAAGTCTTTTAAGGAGGAGCATGGAAAAAACACGTTCCATGTATGACTTCATTTTGCTGTAGTGCTACTCCAAGCTTATTTTCACGTTATGGAACTGGTGACTCTGTATGACATGCTTTGTATACCCATGTGTTTTATGGAAGTGTTAAAATCCCGAAGTATAATGACATTTCCTGTGTTTCTTTTCTTTAATCTGTGCACTTCAAATAGATAAAGTTGAAGAAGCAAAGTGTAAGATTACACTCTTAATGAGACTTCTCTAAAGAATTTTAAAAGAATTTTAAAAAAAATTCATCTTGATACATTAATGCAGTACAGTTGAAGACATTAATTACACCTTTTCTTAGCGAACCATAGTTATGTTCATTGGATGAGTTTGAATAAAACCCTCTTTGAGGAAGAACAGCAGCGTAAGGAAGTTATTAAAGTATATTTCCTTAACGTTATCCATGGCTATTATTACGACTTTTATGTTACCTTTGAAATAAATAGTCTGTTTCATTGTCAAGTTGATAACCCATATGCAGGTATGAAAACAGCATGTGAGTTTTTTCTGTCTTTGAATGAGATACAGGAATACAATTTGAGCATTTATTGTGAAGATGTGCTCCAAAAGCCGTTTGTGTTTTTTGTGGGTTTTTTTGTTGTTTGAGGGAGGAAGAGGGTTGGTTAATTGATGAGTAAGATATGGTATAGGGGTGGGACAGTCTTTTTGTTTCTTTTTTTTTGTTTCGCCTCGTTAGAGAGCCCCACTTTCTGTTCCTTTTCGTAATAGCGTGGAAAGAGCATGTAGGTTTGATCTCTTGCCTTAGTTCTGCCATAGGAATCATGTGAAGGTAGTGTGATGATAGAAATGAGTTAATCTTCACTAATGATGTAAAGAGCTTTGTTTTCCACATACTCCCAATTTGCCAGTGTTTAATGATAATTTCATTATATATACCTCTATACAAATTGCATTTTATCACATGTACAGTCAATCATTTTGTGCTACGTCACACCAGGAACTAGTACCAATTTCCTTGAAATTTTTATCTTAAAAAATGTGAATTGTTTCTTTGGGGAAAAAATGTCTTCTTATATAGGAAAACTGACTTAATTCGTATTAAAAAAAAAAAACAGATTTTTGAATACATTTAAAATCTGTCATTTTGTTCTTTTTTTCTCTGGAGTTACGTGAGGGGGGGCAGATATGCTTTTTTTTTATATTCTAAACAAAAAAAAACACCAACCCAAACAATTAGGCATAGATTCTTCTAACTTTAGTACCCTTCCCATTTCAGAATTTCATTTTTGGGTTTTTTTTTTATAGTAGTATGTAGGCTAGTAACAGGAATAAAATCCAAAAGGTTAAAAGAATATTTTTTTAAATTTTTTAAATAATATCCTGTAGCCTCTTCCTGAAGCTAACAAAGATGTGAATAGAATTAAATGTATGTAGACTAATTGGAATTTATATTTAAGCTTATAATGTGTTCATTCAAAAAGAGACTGTGTATGTGAATCAAAGTGTTTTAGGCAAATTAAATTCACCTGGAGGTGTTCTAGTTATTCTCTAATAGTAAGTGTTTTTTTTAAACATGTATGGTTTACACAGATGTGTCAGCTTACTGCATCTTATTCCTGTGATTCTTTTTCCATTTGCAACCAAATATTTTGCTTTCATGTTGGAGATTTTTTGTTCCTCATGTTATTTTCAAACTTGTATCTCCACACTAATTTAAGCAATTTGCAACTGACAGCTATTTTCAGTTATGATTCAGCAGCAAACCAGCACAAACCTCAGATGCTTTCCAAGAATTAAAACCAGTTGAATAGTTTTACTTTTGCATGTGCAAGCTGGTGTTGATCCGTGCAGATGTCTGTGTTCTGATAAAAATAAATTAGGTGATCTATATGGTAAAGTTTTTTTTCTATTTGGTGATTTTTCACAAAATTTTAATTACGTGCTGCTGGTAAAAAATGTTTTTATTCAAAAGAATTCAGGAGACCTGAGCCTTTCACTCCAAAGCCATACTATGATAGATAAGACGTGCTTCAGGCTTCTTGCGTGCGTTCTTGTGAGGTAGCAGCTTCATGAGCAGTCACTGTAGTTGAAAATGAATTATTATTTGCGCAGTTTTCTTTGACTGTTGTAAATGTTAAATATCCTCAGTTCTAGTGGACATAGGACATTAAGGACTTTGCTTAATGTAAAAAGCATTGAAATTTTTCAGTGGTCGAGAGCTGCACTGTCACGTCTTTTTTTTTTCTTCCTTGCCTATTGGTAACCAATGTGGGGTTTTTGCTGTTACTTAAAGATGCCTTGTTGTTTTGTCCCTCACTTTACTCAGTCTCCTCAATGTTTCCCCCTTTCGTGTGACTCGTGTATTCTTATATGAAGAAGTTCAAAGGAGGACTCCAAAGCTTACGTAGTTAAGTTAAACAATGCCTACTTAGATGTTTCATTATTCTAATAGACTGCCTTTTATTATGCTTTCTTCAATTACATTTGAGGTTTGTGTGGTTGCCAGTTAGTTTCAAGAAAGACACATACAGGATCCACAAACTACTTTGTAAAGTATGGTGTCCCATATGTTGTTGGGTTTTCATATGCAAAATAATTATTGAAATACTAGCTTTTTTCAGAAATAGGGGGCTCTTGTACAACATGACTTCACCTTCAAAGAGGACTGAAAGCTGTTAACTTCAATACTCTGACCTCCCTTTATATGTGAATCTTTATTTAAAAATGACAAAGCAATAGTGTAATGTAACTTCTACTTTTAATTTCATAGTGTTCTACTAGGGCATTATCACTTGCATATATCACACGTCTTTCTCTGTAGTTGCTGTGTGGAGACTGACAACTACATAGTGGAGGGATGTATTTAAAAATTTCCTATACATGCTTGATGTATTATGGTTTTGCTTCATATGGTATCTAGCAATTTCGGAAAGAAGATAGGTTGTTTTTGCTTAGGAAATTTTGGTCACATCAGAGATTGATGTATGATTGTTAAAAGTTCAGGCTTGTCAGATCCTGACTGCAACAAGTTTAATGACCTTTTCAAAATACCCATTGTATACTTACCTTGCTCTTTTTGCCAGAAAGATTAATCCTTTTCATCAGGAAATTAGTTGGTGTGGTTACCACATCTGAGAAAAATAAAAGCTGTTTAATGGATAGAAGGTAGGTTTTACTGACCATTTGAAAATTTGCCTCTATCAGTTGTGTATAGGTAAGATAAACTTCTGGAACAAATGACTGTTTTAAGATACCCTTTGAGCACTGTAAAATGCTAGATTAAGTTCAGATTAAATTTTCGTATTGTTCTTGGTTGTATCAGTCACCTTTAAGCTTTCATAAATGTAGCATAGTAATTCACAGTTGCTGTGTTGGTGCCCTTTTTTTTTTAATTAGAAGCTAAGCATTTAGAATATACTATCCTAAAGCAATCACTTTAACTTATCATAGAATTAGGATTGTGAATAGTGGTTATTGTAGTGCAGTATGTTGGTTTTCTGTTACTTTTTGGCTGGATAACAGTAATAGAAAATTTCACTGAAATTATCTCGTTTACTTAGTATTCTTGCTTCCAGCTACACAGATTTTCTGAAGGCACTGAAATGGACGTAAACAAATCTTTATAATGTGGATCACTGAATTAGAGTATTTAACACAGCAAAAAGCACAGGGGGGTTTTGAGGGCAGGGGAATTTATCATTTCTTTGTGTATATACTTCACATGCAGTTGTCAGTATACAACAAATGTAACCTTATTAAATCTATCAGTAAATGCTGGGCTGACTGTGCTTTTGCCCGATTGCTACAAAATGTTCGACAGCACTTAAGAACTGTCTGCAAGTAACCTGTATATGAATTCCACTTACATTTGATTTAATTTAATATTGTAGTGGTGGCTACTTTTAATTAATTTGATTTTCTTGGGTCTTAAACCTGTTAATATCTTCAAAAGTACTATCTTTTGGGTTATTTTTAAGATATTATTAGCACCCAACTTACAATTGCTGGATTTTCTAAGATGAGTATAGCTGAATCTTTAGTAATATTAAAATATTTCTAAATGCCCTTCTGTTTCTCTTCATGCTGCAGGAATTGTGGAGCCTTTTGCTGTATTCAGGCATTTTGTTTTGTTTTTGAATGCTTGGCTCATTTCTTGGCCCAGATTTGGCTTTCTAAAACACAAAAATGCCATAGTCCCACATGTCCTTCATCTGTGGCGTTTGACACTAATTTTTCTGTGTGATGCAGATGATAAACAGGGAATAACTTGGATTGGAACGTCATCTTGTCCGACACCCACATAGTGGCCTGCAGGTCTGGTTTAAGAGATAGATGATCATAGAAATGAATCCAATGACTCCAACACTAACACTGAGCACTGAACCTGGAAGTCAAAAATACAAGTGACTTCAGGCTCATTCTGCTGTGAGTGGAGAGGGAAGGAGACAGTTCCCATGGTATGATTTGACTGCGGGATGAATGTCTCTCAGAAAAGGCTTGTGTGAGGGTTTGTTTATGTTTTATTTTTTTTTATTGCCCCCTTTTTCCCTCTAGATAAGACTAGATTAACATGCGTGGAGGGAGGTCCTCTGTAAAGAGTGATTATGGTAGTATGTACGCTTTTACTGTATCATACATGCAGTCCTGTATTTTGGGACGTTTGTAATTGATAGCGCTCTTCTGTGTTTTCCATTGTAGTACCCAGACGTAGTTTCTTCGATATGCGTAGAGGAAGTGTGCATGTAAGAAGGTATCTCATACAAAGAAACATGTGTTACTCAAGAATGGGTAAAATACTTGAAATGAAGTTGCTTTTATTTTGGTGGTACCAAAACAGTGTCATTGGTCGTGCTGTCACCTGGGCTTTGTCAGGCCATGCTGTCCTAACATGGTTCCCCCCACATTCATTTTCCTTTCTCTTCTCCTTCCTTTTTATCTCTTTATTTACTTTTCCCTACCCCCCCCACTGTAATAACACAGCTGTCACTCAGAAATTACTTTCTAACAACATGTCATTGGAAAAAAATGTAGATGAAAGCAGATGCTGAGAAATAACCTTTGTCTGATAAGAATGGCAAAGCACTCCCAAGTTCTATAAAAATACCTTTTTGTTGAAGATAAAAGTATTTAAGGTCTGAGGGGAAAAAATACACTGTAGCTCTATCTGGTTAGACAGAAAGATGTGCATATGCAAGTCAGCCTTATTTTAATTCTTTGTGTTCAGTGTTGCCTAGAACAGCAGAGCTGGGTTGGTATTTTAATAGCCCTTGATTATCTTCACTTGACGACACTTCAAGCACTGTCAGGTTGACTGCATGAGCAGTTATACATCTTGTTTTGTCTTTGCAGCTCCTTTCCTTAAAGCCAGGAAGACAGTCTCTAGGATTGCAAGCACTGTTAATTTTTGCTAGGCTGGAATAAATTTTTGTTGTGATATTATGGTCTCTCGAAGGATTCAGATCATGCACTTCCTCAAGTACAGTGCAAGCTGTTGTAAAAGGGGGCTGTTCCATGCCTATAGTAAGCACTAGATCTTTTATACTGAATCACTTGAAATTTTCATCTCTCTATGTGGAATACCTCTCAAGGTACAAAAGGCCTGGAAAATTAGATCCAGAAATGCAGCTGTGTAACTTAATGAAGAAGCTGGTTAATTCAAGGACTTGCAGATTACTGTGTTGTCCTGTATGTCATCTCAGGAGTGGCAGATCTCTGGTAAACATTTCTGCTTTCATCTCTCTTTCAGATGGCAGCTTCAGTTTCTGTTCTCTGTCCTAGAGTGAGGCACAAATTAAATAGCTGTAAAAGGCAAATAAACGGGAAATTATTTGTTTCCTTTTTAATAGAGTAGGGTTGCTGGACATGCTTACATAGGAGAGCTCTGAAATTCTCCTGTCTGTCTGTTCCCTTTTCTTTGGGTATCATGCCCAGCAATTGTGTTCCCACAATTGCAGGGAAACATTTACTTTCAAAGAATAAAAAAATGTGTTGGTAAAAGCTCTGTATAAAATCCTTTAGATAATAATTTAAGAAAAAGAAGTTAGTTCCATGTAGGAAATGGAATAGCCTGCCGTAGGCCCTGCTGAGCTGCTCTGAAAGGCTGCTAGGCTCTAGGTTTTGAATTCAATATACTGATAGATAATTATCATGTTTTTTCATGATATGAAATATGAATGAAAATAATCTTTGACTTAAGTTTTTAATAACTCTCTTTTCTTTCTTTTCATTTATATCAGGATTTGATAGGTAAGACAATAGAAATCTTCAAATGGAAAATGTGTAAGAAAGTATTTTTTCTAAAGGATCTTTTTTGTTTGCATTGCTCTGTAATTCAGAAAAAATGTTTGGAAAAAAGATTCTGATCCTAAATCCTCATAAGTAGTCTTGCCAAGATAATTATAAACGGTCCTAAATATTACTGTCTTTCTGTAGTCCTGTTTCTTGGATCCTGAATGACATACCATAGATCTATGCATGATTCAGGCACTTAAATACTGTATTTTACAATCATCTGTGCATGTTTTACATGTCATAAATCATATAAACTAGAGCTGATTAAAGATTGCAGTTTGTAAAGTTAGTTTTAAATTCTTCAAGTTTTGTGCTTACACTTTTTAGTAGCATGTTCTACTATACTGCTACTGTCATCAGCCTTTTCTATACCATTGGAACAGCTGATACTCTCCAGAAGTAGTTGTAAAATGTTTTTTTGAGAAGTGTTTCTGCTTGTATGCTCTTTTTTCCCTTTTAGATTTTTCTGGAATGTTTTCAAACTCCTCCGCTAGTGTTGCCTCCTACTTGTATATTTTAAAATGTCTTGAACAATCGTCCTACAATACAGTGATTCTGTTGTAGTGCACAGAGCAAATCTTGTGGGATCTGTAGTTACTAAATGTTGATTAGTTTTCCTTTCTGATGAGCAATTCAGATTCAGCTGTTTTAGCAGACTCATCTGATTAGCCAGAGAAACTTCTTATTCCCAGATTTCGAAGAAAATTAGTAGTTACAGGATGAATTCTTAGGCATTCTTTTGAAACATATCAAACTGACTATTCGGTGAGCCACCAAACTGTATTCGTTATGTGTTACTTAAACCAAGAAAGATGAAGTTTTTCTGTTTAGGATCTTGAAAGCTGCTGCCTTTTAGTGTGTAGGTGCCACATCGTGCACTCACACCGAGCTTTCTTTGCTGTCTTTGGTCATGACCAAATTTTAAGCAAATCTTAAAAGCTTTATTTCCAAGGGGACTCTTCAGACCAATCTTCATCATCTTTGTGAGTAACTGCCTCCCGTTTTGTCTGTGTACTGAAGACTGTTTTAAGAACTGTAAAATTTGACATGCTCAGGTACTCATCTGCGTATTCTGAGTAGAAGAATTGTCTGATATTCTTACTGCCCTCCAGAGAATTAACTGTTGGAAGCAGGCATTTGTAGGGTTACTCTAAGATTCACTTTTTAAAAACCTTGTGGATGCCTTCCTATTGATGCAATACGCCCATTTTCAAGGTTTGTGTATTTAAGAATACAATAACTTCTCATTATTACCTTAAAGTATTCCTTTATCCTGTCTGTGCATACCTGTCTGTATAAATCCTCTTAGATTAGGGTCATCCCCTGTCTTACTCTTACTGGTGAGATTTTTAGATACATTCCAAAACCATGTCCTTGATGCAGAACATGCACATGGAGGTTGTATTCTGTGCTTTCAATGACTTGAATATATTTTCTTTTTCAAGAAAGAGGACTGAAAGTGAAGCAGTCAACCTAGTTTTGCTCCTTTTGAAACTTTAGCTGAGTATTAGTGTCAGAATATGTGGAACGCTTGTATCATTCTCACTGTCTCTGGACACTGCTGTAAGGGTGGCTTATTTATTTGAAAACTCTGTTTCCTTTCAGAGAGACTTAATGGCTTTTTCACTGTCTTCCAGGTTCTCATATTAACTAATATCATGCTGGGTATTTATCTCTTTGGATCCTATTTATTTTCTGTTATCCTCAACATGGAATGGAGTTCAATTAAATGATCATTTTGGAACGCAGAAAGACAATTACATTTGAAGTAATTATTTTGGATCATGTTGGAGACACCAGCCATCCTTAAAACAAAAAAAAAAATATGAACACTGTTGGAGGAAGTCTTTGACATATATGAAACTATGCTCTTCATTCAATATGTTGCCCCATTTCCGTAAGTTATGAAGTTGTACATGTTGTAGTATATGTGACACAAATTGGTCGCAGATTTTTACCAGTCCCAGTATTCTTATTCCCAGAACATGCTCTGTGAGAGCAGTTTAGTTAAGAATGTTCCATCTCCATCCTTTTCACTTCCCCAAAAACCAGTCTGATCTTCCTTGGAGAAGTGAAGCATGCGAAAAAATGTTTTACCTATTTTTGTGCATTTATGTAGTTCTAATAAAATACACATTTTTCTTTAATCTGTATATTTCATTGAAGACTAACATCACTGGTGCTGGGTAAGTGCACAAGACAGGAGTTGATTAGTCCTTGCTTGGTAAAATGAACCGAAATAGTGTTATATAAGTGCTGGTACGCTGTGTGTAGTTGTTTTTTGAACGCTCCCACTTTTTTAGTGGTTGAAATTGTTAAACAGTTTTCATTATTTCTGAGTTCTTTAGCTGTGGTTTTAATACAGCACTTCATCTTACATTTGGATATGCTTAGTTTTGCATCAAGCTGTGCATAGTCAAGTTTTAATTGCTTTAGAATAATTTTACAGAAGTTCCGCTTCTTTGTTTCAGCAGAACTGCGAGATGCAGTTACAGTCTGAAATGCACATTTCTGTATTCTGTGGCAGCATTTTGTGCATTTGTGAAGCATGCTGTTCCTTGGACTACCCTGAGTTTTGTTCCTCTGTCCTTTTCCAAACTTTTGCTGTCTTTCCAGGGTTACCTTTTCCTGCTTTCATGAATTTGATATGGTCAACAAGATTCTAAGTTGCTTGTAGGCAGTGAAAGTTTTAATTGCAGTTTAAGAACAAACTGCTACTGTTGAGGAAAAGTTGAAACTCTCCCTCATAGATATATTTTTCAGGGCAGTGAGAAACCTGTGACAAAGTATAAAGCTGATCATCTTTGTCTTGCACTTTTTTTCTTCTTGGTTTACAGTCGTTTTGTTAGTGTTTCTGTATTTTTAGAATGGTTTTGTGTGTTATATGCTGTGAGGGACATGGCAATAAACTTTCTATGTAAATTGAAGTCTAGAGCTGAAGACTGGAAAAGGCAGTAAACCTACGTTTAAGGTTAATAGCAAACTGCACTGTTTGTGAATTCCTTTTTCTTTTAATGGAAAAAGTTGAGTTCTGCTTCTGAGACTGGACTGTTTTTTTCAAGATATCTAAGAACAGAGGGGAAGATAAAAAGGAATCATCCACTAATGGAAGATTTTAGTTTGATGTTTGGTATTTTTTTTGAGGGAAGTTGTTCTCAAGCAGGGGTATTGATGAGGGGATATGTGTAAGAAGTTCAGTACCTGACCTAGTAAAGTTTCGCTCCATGACTGTAGAGAAAGCTGATTTGATCTATCAAAAGCATGAGCTTTTGGAAAATGTAAATGGCTCGTAGAGGTTTGTTGCAAGCTTACCCAGGTTACTAATCTGCAAAAGCAGGATGAGTTACTTCTCCCATGGATTTTCTTTGTTTGACCTTCTTAGTAATACCTTTGAGCCAATAAAATGCAAATTCCTTAAAACAACTGGGGATCTTCTTTAATCTCACTTATTCTAGTAGCTACAGGAGATTGTTTCCTGATTCATGGGAGGAGTTTTGTAATGATCTGAAAAAAGCAATTTCTCGTTTGTAGCATGTGAATGTAGTGTATCTGTTTTTATTTTTCATATCAGTGATACCATAAAGCATTTACATTTTATTAACTGGAGTTTTCTGGCAAGTTACAAGTTATACTTTGGAATTGCTGCATTTGTGACTAGATATGAGTGTATTTTCTTTAAAATAAGTGTTGAGGTCTTCCTTTTTTAAAATAATGCCTGTTCCTTGTCATTTCTGAGAAGTGGACTGTATAAACTTGGATTTCATGCGTTGTGTAAGCTCGTGTCATTCAGGGCTTCATAGTCACGAAAATTACTCCTGCTGGTAGCCTGTGTGTTCTTTGCTTTTCATACTTCCACAAGCAAGAGAGAAATGTGTCTGAGAAGCATTAAATTTTTTTGCACTTTAATATTCCTCATTTGTCAGAATTTTTTTTTCCCTGCTGTTAGTAACCATTCTACAGATTGAAAAAAAATTTGCTTACTGCAATCTTAATTATTGTTTGGTTTTTTTTTTTAATGAATGAGTCATTAAACTTGTAATGCGGGTTATGTTTAAACTAGTATAAGAGTGGGCTACCACTGCAGAGAGCTGTCTCCATTGCTACAGTTGCATGTTTCTGTTGCATTCCTTGTTTCTCAACATCAGCAATCAGGCAGTCCCATGGTTACTTTGCCCAGTGCATCGCTGAAAACTAGTTCATTACTGTGACGGCTGTTTCTTGGTATTGACATGGTGACGATGGGAAGAAACCATTGCAAGGGACTGAAAGAGCCAAAACGTCCATTTCAGCAGCAGCACAATCATAAACTGATTGAAACAATCAAAATGTGAAGCTACTCCCTAATTTTTTTTTTCATGAATATACATACAAAACTAATGTACGTAGAGATATGTAGCCAAGTCATATTTGGCATACGTATGGTTAAACATTCTATACATACTCCTACAAGAGTAAACAGATATTTCCTTCCAGTTTCTCAGTCCACTGGGAACCTGAACTGTGATCTGATTCTGGTAGCAATAATTACTTGATCTGTCTTTAAATTTAAAATTTAACCTGTGATCTAACTTGTTTCTGCTGAGAGCTGATTTATATTAGCTAGATGCCTGAATGATAACTTGAGTAATGTGCCTCTGGTTTGTGGCAGGGTGAAAACAAAACATTTTCTACACCTCACTCGAAAAATAGGTCTAACATAGTATCTAAGAATAAAAAAATAGTTAGCAGAGACCTAAGAGATCTCTTTTTACCTTTGCAGAATGTTTTTTCAGCTTTTCATTTTGGATGTCATGTGAACCATGCTGTGATTTATAGGGGAATTTAAGCTTTTGCATAAAGCATACTCTGTTTTGACAGGTCTTTCAGCATAGGCTAGGACTGAACTCCTTAATCTCCAGCTATTTGTACTGACTTACTGAGAATGAGAACAAGATTAATCAACAGCAGGTAGTTTGGTGCTTGAACGCTCAAGACAACGCTACCTTTATCATTTTTTTCTTGTATAGGAAATCAAAGGCAGATACAGGAGTTATGAAACAGACACTCTTAAATGAACGTTCTACAATGTCAACTAAGTAACAGTGAAAGAGAATGCTTATCTGTAAATCTTTCAGTCCATTGAATAAATTCTCCTTTTTCTCTTAAAAATCTTAAATTGTGTTGATAATCCAAATGCAAGGTCTCCTGGGGGTGGAGGGGGAAATCCCTTAAATCACTGCATGGAAATGCCTTGAAATATGACTGGATTGTGCGAATTAACTTGCTAAGCTCAAGTTCCTTAGCTGTCAGCTGCCTTTGGTGAGGTCTTCGTAGCAAACAGACCGGAATAATTAGAACTTAATAAAGGGAGTTCTACCATAATTATCTTACAGGATAATGCTGTATGGAGAGGCACGTGAAGGTACATAAACTTATTTGACTATGTCTGAATGAACAAAGATCATGATGACCTTTAAGACTGATAATAGGATGGCTGGGGTGGGTGGCGCTTTCTTGCACTGTGAGAAGCATGCTGGTCATGCACCTTAAGTGCAAACGCTAATTTATTGTAGGGAAGTAAGTATGATCAGATTTTAATTGTTAAAATTTTGTTCTCTTTGCAATCTACAGCTAGCAGTAGATTATTGCAGACTAGTACCGTTGTCTTTAGTCAGCTCATTTCTGTTGATACTCTCAAGTCTGTGTTGGATTCTTTCAGTCCAAATTTCCCACCCACTCACTCTCCCCTTTGGGAAAGTCTTCAGAATACGGTCTTAAAACCTGTTCATTTGTCTCTTTAATGAAATATGGAAATGGCTTAATAAGAACTATACTGTTTATGAATTGGCAAACCCAGAGCAGGATTGCTGGTAGCTCATCGAGTCAGTAGCTTGTAATATAGAAGCCTTTTTTAGGTTTTCTTTACACTTATGAAATTAAAATATAATGTCCTTGGACCTATATAAGCTTGTGCCAGGGCAAGGATAGTAAAAAATAGTAATGTGCCTGTTATTGATTGTTGATCACAGAAAAAAGACATAATGTCAGTCTGAATTTACTAAAATGGAAAGACTTTCAGGAAGCGCTAGATAACATCAGGAGGGAATCCCTACCACTCTTTACTTCCAGTTTCTGAAAAGGATTTTCAGTATTTCTTAACTTATGTTTGTAACATCATGTTGAAATGAGTCTTACGTTGACTTGGTAAATCTGTCTGATTTGTAACCTTTTTTTTCCCCCCTTTTCTACCCAGATTCTGCAGCCTGTCTTAATAGTCGGAAACATTACATACAAAGACTGATTTGATATTCCATTTGGCATTTCTCATATTATAATCTTCAACTTATTTTTATGTTACCTAAATTTCCGTCCTGTCTTTGAAATCTGGACTACAGGAACCTCCTATTTATAATACCATGTTTTGAAATGAAGTATTTCGCTAGTGTTCATGTTCTTACTTTTTTGTCATGTCAAAATACATGAAGTACAGAACAGTAGTGATACAGTGTATGAATACAAAAAGTTGTTAGTGAAAATGGTGTGATTTTCAGTTTGATGCAGTTTATTTTTGTATTATGCTGTAGGTCTGTCAAATGGTTTTGGAGATGGAAGTAAAGAGAGAGCATTAGATGATACTCCAGGAAGAAAAGTTGAACCTCGTCGCCGCTGTGCATCAGAATCTAGTATTTCATCTAGTAACAGTCTTTTGTGTAACTCAAGGTAAAACTGTAAATCTGACATACAAATTTGAGACCAAATATATCAGTTTTCTGTACTGCTTGTGACCCAGATTGGAGGATTGCATATATTTTAGAAAAAAGAGTACATCACAAGTTCTCAATTGTGTGTCAAATCTGAGACACCTTGCAAGATTGCAAGTATTCCTTTGTTGAATTCAGGTTATTGTGGATCTGGGTGGTTATACTTTATACTTGGCCTGACTATATGCACTTTGTAAGAGAAGCAGATGTCTCTTGCTCTGTATAGGTACATACACGTGTTTGTACATATAGTATCTTGTTTTAATTACCTTCCTAATCCTGAACACTAAAATTGGGTGTGTTTATTTTGGTGAGGGGAGGAGAGAAGCAATTTCCAAAGCAGTCTCTTGTACACAGGGAAGGTAAATTCAGTAGCTGTGGAACTGTAGATCATCAATCCATAATTTATATTACTGACTAGCTACTGCAGTGATGATAGTACCAGTATACCAACTATTGACCTTCTCTTTGTGAAGGCTGTTGTTAAAGATAGGAATGTCAGAATGGTCACCTCTGCCACCATTGATAAATATTTCTCCATCACCAATGGTACACATCTTCCACAAGTATGCTAATCTCTGGGTAAAAAAGAAAGGTAGCCATCTCCAGTCCTGAGCTATGAGGATGGGGCGTACAGGAGTACAGGGTAAATCTGTTAAAAGAAAATAAAAGGTGTCTGTATTCATGTGTTCAAGATTGGTATTAAACTGTTTAAGGGACTGGTGTTAATGCATTCATGTCAGACAGGCTTTCAGTAACAAAGAGAATTTACTATTTTGTCTCTTGTAAATGTGATATATTGAGGATTTGTTCTAGAGTAATTGCTGTTCAGATTCTATGATCTCTTCAAGAAAATTCAAGTGTGCAGAGAACAAATTTCACAATTTGTGTATAGACATTCCACAATTTGAAGACTTGAATTTGTAGTGAAAAATGAAAGAGAAAATAATTGTGTTTCCTATGTAGTGGAACTGTTGGAGCAAAGGGAGCATGTTTTCATTTGGCTGGTATTCACTGTAACACTGGAGACAAAGCAGCTTCGCTCATTTGTGCATGTACAACTTGTACAGCAGATAAGGTGCAGTTGCATACTGTTTGTCTTTTACTGATAACCAGGCAATTCTGTGCATGAAGTAATCTGGGTTTTTGGCTTTTATTTTGTTTATATTTGTTGCATAAAATTTGTTAGAGCTTGCTGCTCTGATATTAGTGTGTACTGATGAATTTAAAATTCTTTTTGAAAGTCCTGATTTGTAGTGAACAATGTTAATTATCAAGTAATGGTTTTAATACTAATATTCTTGTAGTTTCAGCCTACCAAAGTGTGGTAAAGGTAAACCTGCACTTATACGAAGACACACACTGGAAGACCGAAGTGAATTGATATCATGCATTGAAAATGGAAACTATGCCAAAGCAGCAAGAATTGCAGCTGGTAACTACAAATAATTGTTTTCTTAATAATACTGTATAACTGTAATTTTGTCCATTTATATGACAGATTCTAGCATTCTTATTTTTGCTGCTGAAATACATGAAGTATTCTGAAAGTGATGTTGATAGCATTGCAGAAACTAGTTTCTGCTTTTGACCCTTTAAAGTCTTTGAAGAGAATAGTAGCTGGTTTAGTTGTTTTTTTGTTGGTTTTTTTTCCATAAGTGGTATTTAAAGTCATCAAGCCACTCTAGCAATACAAACAAAACTTGGCCTGAAGTACTGCTTCTGGTTCTGCCAATATTTTTCTTTGTTGGGCTTTTTGTTTTAGCGTTCAGTCCTCATAATACTGTTCTGCGTAAGTGTGTTGACAGGCAGGTAAGGCATGGTCTGCTTTGATTCAGGAAAAGTTTGAAAAGCGCTGTAAGGTTTTGAGGTTTGTGATGCTGGCACCTAATGGGTGTTTTGCTCAACTTCCCACAAAAAATTAAACACATTGACTCTATTATGAGAATGATGATGAAAGAAACACTAGTTGTTTTAAAAATATTGTAAGCTGTAAGAAGTCTCTAAGGGGAGGAAAAGTGTAATGAGATATCCTTATCTTTACCATAAACTATGTCAGATCTTAGGTCTGTTTTGTGGTATTTTGGTGCTGTTGGTTTTCAGCTAGTGGGAGTACTGTTGCTGAAAATCTTTAGCAGTATATTGTCCTGACTGCTGACTTAAATTCATTGTCTCTCACAGCTTGAGGAAGTAAAGTGGGGTTTATGTTGTCAAAGAAAACTAGTAACCGCATGTGCTAATATAGTAATGCCCTATCACCACATGGAAAAAATTCTGACTAGGAAATAATTCTGAGACTCTACTGTGTATAAACCTGAGAAGTCTCTGAGGGAATTTGGCTGCATGCATCCTGTCAGATTGTGTATGACCTTCTACTTGGTATTAAAACACCATTTTCTTTGTGTCATATCAACTCCGCTGCTGAGAATAAAGTAGGTTTCTTTTCTTTCTTCTTAGCTGCCCTGAAAAGGAGGACTTCTAATGTTTTTATGTACCAGATACAGTTCTATATCTATTTTTCAAAACAAGTCTGTGAATGAAGGATACATTAATGTAAACCTTCATGACTCTATCTGGTGTGTGAATACTTAACATACTGGTATTAATAGAGCAGAGAAATAAAGTTGCGTAAATTGCTTTTTCTGTCATGGTAGCAATTGCTCTGATTGCTTTATTCTGAGATACTACCAAAATGGTTCATCTGGATTTAACATGCCTTTCCATAATATCCGGTATTTTATGTATCCAGCTATACTCTTAGAAGTATAAGAATGCCTGTATGTATGATATTTGTCTATATTATATGTTTATATATCTGAAGAATATTATTACAACTTTTAATGAGAAAGTGACAAATGTGTTAGAATGACCTCTCTAAAAATATACAGAAAGGAACAAATAAAATAGTAAATATGTTTAGTAACTGTTTTTCTGAGGTTATGTAGTTCAATAAGAAGTAGTGTAAATAAGACAAATTATTTTCATGGCTTAGTATAATGGAATCCACTAATTAAAGATCTCCTCTGTAAAGCCTGCTGGGATTGATGGCAAAGATCCCCTTTTCCTTTAGGAGACTTCTTCAAGGTCTTAAAGATGCTGGAGAAATGACATTTGTTTCTCTTTCTGCTATGATACACACACTTGTAATAGAATCTATAACAACTTTTAGCTTCAAAAACATCTAATGTCTTTGTTATGCTGTGGTGGCAAGTTGTTATGAACTATTGCATTTTGATAACTGATGTTACGTAGTTGTGAATCTCTAGACTTCCCAATGAAGCATTTTCTGGAAAAGATGATATCGTTATAAACTAAAAATAAATTATGATTTAATTAATTAGCCTATGGCTGAAAATTAAAATAGTATCATAGAATCATTTAGGTTGAAAGAAACCTTCAAGATCATTTAAGTCCAACCATTAACTTAGCACTGCCAAGTCCACCACTAAACCATATCCTTAGGCACCACATCTACACGTCTTTTAAATACCTCCAGGGATGGTAACATGACCACTTCCCTGGGCAGCCTGTTCCAGCACTTGACAACCCTTTCAGTGAAGAAATTTTTCCTGATATCCAATCTAAGCCTCCCATGGCACAATGCGAGGCCATTTCCTCTTGTCCTATCGCTTGTTACTTGGGAGAAGAGACCAGCACCCACCTTACTACAACCTCCTTGCAAGTAGTTGTAGAGAGTAATAGGGTCTCCCCTCAGCCTTCTCTTCTCCTGACTAAACAACCCCAGTTCCCTTAGCCAGTCTTCATAAGACTTGTTCTCCAGACCCTTCACCCTTCTTGACCACCTGGGCATGCTGCTGGCTCATGTTCAGCCAGCTCTCAACCAGCACCCCCAGGTCCTTTTCCACCAGGCAGCTTTCAGCCACTCTTCCCCAAGCCTGTTGCATGGGGTTGCGACCCAGGTGGAGGACCTGGCACTTGGCCTTGTTGAATCTCATACAGTTGTCCTCAGCCCATCAATCCAGCCTGTCCAGATCCCTCTGCAGAGCCTCCCTACCCTCGAGCAGAACAATACACCCACCCAGCTTGGTGTCATCTGCAAACTTAGAGAGGGTGCACTCGATCCCCTCATCCAGATCTTTGACAAAGGTATTAAACAGAACTGTCCCCAGTGCTGAGCCCTGGGGAACACCACTTGTGACTGGCCGTCGGCTGGATTTAACTTCATTCACCACAACTCTTTGGCCATCCAGCCATTTTTTTTTTTTACCCAGTGAAGTGTACGCCCATCCAAGCCATGAGCAGCCAGTTTCTCCAGGAGAATGCTGTGAGAAACAGTGTCAAAGGCTTTACTGAAGTCCAGGTAAACAACATCCACGGCCTTTCCCTCATTGACTAAGCAGGTCGCCTTGTTATAGAAGGAGATCAGGTTAGTCGAGCAGGGCCTGCCTCTCATAAACCCATGCTGGCTGGGCCTGATCACCTGATTGTCCTGTACGTGCTGTGTGATGGCACTCAAGATGACCTACAAGATACTGTGGAGAATGATAGATCTCTTTTGGTTTTTGTGATCACCTTAAACACTTTTTCGTTGCTATTTCTGCTCTTACAAGGTTTGGAACTACTGTTTTTTCCAGTACTTTTTTCTGATGTTGAGGTAGAATGTATATCTCTATGGCACATTTCATTATGAATAAGCAGTGCCCATTTTAAATGGGAGCAGATTTGGAAGAATTTAAGAATAAACTGTATTTTGGCAAGTAGAGAGCGAGTTCTATCAAGTATTGCCTTACTGCTAAAAAAAGCGTGACTGCAAACTCTGAACTCTGTTCTGATACCACGTTTCTCCTATAAGAAGTGCCTCATCATCTTTATGGCTTGTGAGCTTTCATTACCTTCTTCCTACGTTTTCCACCCCCAGCTCCATCTTGAGAGGATAACACTGTCTTCTACCCAGGCTCTTGACCATATCCCTGTGTGTCTAGGGGACCAACTGCAGTTCTGGTTGACTGAAAGGCTTAAACATGTCTCATGGTTCAATCCAGTGTTGAGCAACAGAGAAGAAAACAGAGGATTCTTGTAGAAGCGAGCAGTAACGTAAACTCAGTTTTCTGTTACTCTGTCACCTGAGAAGGAAGAAACTGCTATTGCAGCTGCTTTCTTGAACCCGGTTGGTCTTTGTGGTCTTCGCTGCAGGAAAGGGCTGAACAGAGAGACCAAGAGGGCTGATTAAAAATAAATAAATAAAATTTAAAATACAGATCAGAACTTGGGCAGAAAAATAGAAAGGTATACCAGACAAGCATTGTAAGTTATTGGGTGCTAATCCTACTATGGATTAATCAACACTCTGAAACATAGCGTGGAACTTGCATCTTCAGTACCATCACCTCTTTGACAGCATTGTCATTGTAGTTTCAAAAGAATCTTTATTTGGAGTATTTATTGGGAGTAATTTTATGTTTTCTTTTGAACTTTTTCAAAGGGAAAGAATTATTAGAATTTGGCAAACACTTGCCTTCTGAGAATTAAGGTGTTTCAAGATACGCTGTTTCTTGACGTGTTTAAAAACTTGTTCTTTATCTATACGCTTGGATTAAAGTATTAGTATAATTTAAAGAGCCGTGGTGAACCTCACCTGCTTTTTATTGGTATGTGCATGAAAGGTAGTATTGGTCTTTGGATTCTAATGATCATGGGATATTGATGAGAAAACAAAGAACTGTGTAAGATGGTCTGAGGTTTCATTCTTTAACATTTTAATTTTGTATTTAATTATTATTTGTTCTTAGAAGTTGGGCATAGCAGTATGTGGATTTCAACTGATGCTGCAACATCTGTTCTTGAGCCTCTGAAAGTAGTATGGGCTAAATGCAGTGGATATCCCTCTTACCCAGCTCTGGTAAGTACACAGCTTCCCATCAGTTTCCAATCTGAAAATATCAGTGCTTCACCTTAAGGTAATTGATAAATTCCTATTCAGGCTGAACAAAGGTGAATTGTTCTGCCCTCTTTACTATGCGTCTAGTTTGTAAAATTATTGCAGTATCAGATGTTAAGTCAATAATCTCTACTACCCCATCTTTTGAAATGTTCAGTACCTGTTGTCATGGTTTAACCCCAGCTGGCAACTAAGCACCACACAGCTGCTCGCTCAGTCCTCCCGGTTGGATGGGGAAGGGAATCGAAAGGGTAAGAGTGAGAGAACTCGTGGGTTGAGATAAGGACAGTTTAATAGGTAAAGCGAAAGCTGTGTGTGCAAGCAAAGCAAAGAATTCATTCACTACTTCCCGTCAGCAGGCCAGTGTTCAGCCATCTCCAGGAAAGCAAGGCTCCATCACACATAATGGTTACTTGTGAAGACAAACACTGTAACTCTGAACATCCTCCGCTCTCTCCTTATCTCCCAGCCTCGCATTGCTGAGCACAATGTCATATGGTATGGAATATCGCTTTGGTTGGTGGGGGTCTGCTGTCCCAGCTGTGTCCCCTCCCAACTTCTTGTGCATCCCCAGCCTACTTGCTGGTGGGGCAGCATGAGAAGCAGAAAAGGTTTTGACTCTGTGTAAGCGCTGCTCAGCAATAACTAAAACATCCGTGTGTTATCAACACGGTTTTCAGCACAAATCCAAAACAAACCCCCGCACTAGCTACTATGAAGAAAATTAACTCTGTCCCAGCCAAAACCAGCACGCCTGTCTCAATTTCTGCAATTTATTTCTTTGTTTCTGCAATATATATTACTGTTTAAAGGATCCACTGAATAAGCATTTAACAGAAACCTTGTTAGTGTTGGAACTGTAAGATACTTTCTGCTGCAAAATGAGTATAAAAATACCCTAATTCTGCAGTTCATTAAAGAAATAAAAACGGAGTCAGAATAAATTGAATGATTGTATACAATTGTGACCAATGTATTGGAGAATTAAAGCAGTTGTGTCCATGTTACTTTAGGAGAAATACACACAGTTCTACTTAAATCAAAGCTTGTAGAGAAAATGTTGATAGAGTGTATGGCTTCAGGCATTTGGGGTTATAGAAGCAGTTCATACTCTGTGGCTTGATCTATGTAATAGGCTGGACAGTCATGACTGGTTTAGTGTGCTGTGCTGGGGGCATCAGGAAATGTAATCGTACAGTCAGGTTAAAACCGGTGGAGGTGAGATTCAGAACACTTGAGTTTGAGCCCTCAGTGGGTGAGTTGAACAGTCTTGGGTCAGATGCTGAAAATTTGATTATTTGATTGTCTCTTGAATGGTATTAGCACTTCACTGTTAGGTTTAAGCTGACCATGACCCAACGGCTCCTTTTCTGCCCACTGCTTTATGTCAGTACTGATGTTTCTCCAAGGGTGTGATGAGTTGATTGAGGTATGAAACCTCAGGCAAGAAAATAAAATTCTTCCGCTGATTTCTATAAACTCCTCAGTGTGTTAGCTTTCTATCGATTTAGTTCCCATAGTCAGTTTGCTGTGGATTAAGATTGGTGCCAGTGTGGGTGGTAGAAAAATGACAGGATTTTGTAGGCTAGGAGATGGGTGGAGAGGCATGGGGTAACATAACCCCTCTTTGGTGGAAGCTGATGACTTGATAATGCTGTTATCTGCCTGCAAAGGAGTTTGTCCATCAGCCTGATTAGTTTAATGTTAACAGCATCTTTCGCCCGCCCCCAGCCTTTGTTTAGAAAGAGTTTGTGACTGTAACTGCATGTTTTACTGAAAACTGAGTCATTAAATTGGATATGCAAGATACTTTAAAGTGACTTCTGATTTCTTTTTTTCTGTTTGGGTTTTTTTTTTTTTTGTTTGTTTGTTTTGCTTGTTTTGAGGGTTTTTTGCTCCAGATTTTGAGTGTGGGACTTGTATTTTTCAGAAATAAGTATTTATACCTTAACATAGGTTGTTTCTTTAAGGTGTCTGAAATTCAAAACCTAAAATTTGAGGCCAGTTATGGCTTTTAGAAATGCTGGTTCAGCTTTCTCATTCTGAAACCTGCTTGTCAGTGTGCAAAGTTGTATTCAGTGAAATTCAGATGGGACTTCAAGAAGAACTGATATGAATGACAAATGCTCCAGAGAGGGGTTTTTTTTTTTTTCAGTTAAATTTACTACCGTGCCTCCATTATGCCTGTTCAGCTTGTGTCAAGAAGTTAGGTGTGTAACACAAAGCCGATTTATATGCAGTAGCTGTTTAATTTATGATTCTTTTCGCATGAACTTTATTTGTAATAGCTCCTTAAAATAAACGGTGTAGTTTTAAAAATTAGGAACTGTCCTCTCTTCTGTTTTATAGATTATTGACCCTAAGATGCCTCGTGTTGCTGGCCATCACAACGGTGTTACTATACCAGTGCCACCTCTGGATGTACTGAAAATTGGAGAACAAATGCAGACTAAATCAGATGAGAAACTATTCTTAGTACTATTTTTTGACAACAAAAGAAGTTGGTACGTTGTTGAAATTCACTGTTTGAAGGAGTGAGTTAAAATTTTAAAAGCCTGTGCCCGTAGTCTAAAAGAAAACTGAAACATTACCTTTCCGTTTATATCTTCCTATGGAAGTATCAGCTGTAATGTTAGAATTTCATATTTGAGTCTAGTCTTGAACCAAGGTATATCATCACTAAAAGATACCTTTTAATGGTCAGTTCAGAAGAAAATAATGTAAGTTGTTAAATAATCTTTTGGTTTGATTTACAAGCTGGTTTCATTTACTGACCTGATAAAGTTGCTTCTTTGTCTAAATGGATTTTTTTAAAGGTAATAGGCTTTAGTGTTTGTCTGTATCAGCCTTCATTATTGCTTTCCTAATGACAACACTACCCCCCCCCCCCCC
>Ga0065711_1033843_pt1 | contig 24738 bp, 12 predicted proteins | sample Hoacrofraction12_FD_59098 | JGI IMG/M metagenome (GOLD analysis project Ga0065711, IMG submission 59098) | Hoatzin crop microbial communities from Cojedes, Venezuela - Epithelial fraction 12 v2 (version 2) | ecosystem: Host-associated > Birds > Digestive system > Esophagus > Crop | place...
CTTTTTTTTTTTTTTTTTTTAAATCTTGCAGACCATCATTGGCACAAATAATATTTTTATGTAGTCACAGAGCATCCTGACGCCCTCTCATTTGAGGACATGACACCCCTTGGTGCTCCTGCACTAACAACTTGAAAAACAAGCCTCAAAAGCATATAGAATAGTCTAGGAGAGGTCAGAAGAAAGTGCTGATTTAATAGGGGAGATAAAGTCACCCTTGTTAATTGTGTATCTCTCTCTACCAAAAACATTTACCCTGGATCCTTTTCAAACAGCCTTCCCTTTCTAAAACAAAACTGTTCAAAGGCTTAGCATGTTTTCTAGACCAGGGTGGCTGCATTTATTGTTTTTGCCCAAATCTTGCTGTTTATTTATCTTGCATTTGTTTCTGTCGAGTTTAAAATTTGGCAACACTACACACCACGGAGTGTCAGTGTCAAGTTTATTGGAGATTAATCCGACACCCTGGGCCTGGGACCACTGTTAGACTGGACTAAGCATTTCTGAGCTCTAAGCATTTTATACTGGCAAAGTATAAAGCCACAGCAGTAGCTGTAGTGAGAGACAAAGATTGACCGGGATAACGACACTGGAGTTCACACTCAAGGAAGAGCATGCCACAGAGGGAATTTAACGATGGGATGACTCTAGTGCCAGGTTTCATCTCATAATATTAACAGGCTACTGCCAAGCACTGCTTTAGCATTCTCCCAGAGTCTCTGTAATCAAATTATTGTTTAAAATTGTAATAAGTTTGATATCTGCTCAGTTGTCCTCCCTCCATCCCTTTCCCTTCTCCCCCCTCCAACCCAATTGTCCTCAGTTGCTCTCAAATTATTTATCTGGTTCTGGCCAAGTCCCATGACACCAGCTGACTGAGGCTCAGCTGATACGCTCTGGGCTCTGGAGGCTGTGTCCAGATCACATCACCGAGGGCTCTGCCTTTGCCAAAGCCAAAGCAGGCCTAAGGCAAGTCAATCGTATTGAAACAAACTGATTTTGCTCAGGAGCATCAGGCATTCACGTCCGAATGAAAGGTGCTCACCAAAAATGCAACGCAGCTGATTGGGCCAGAATCCTTTTGCACCATCTCGGAAAAGTGAGGCACAGAAACATGTTAGCTCCATAGCAGAACTTAGTTTCAGAAGATTTTTCTTCTGTGATGAGCACGCTGAGACAGCATACGTACTTACTGTTGTGTCATGCTTGTGCTATAACCTGACCTAAGCTCTCCAAAACGTAAGAAAGTAACTTTGAATGAGTAGCTACTCGGGGTTTATGTAAGCCACTTTTTTCTAGGATTATACTACATGCTTATAGTGGCAAGGACTAAAAGGAGAATTGTGAAAGGCTGTGGTCCCCAGCTTGGTTTTGACTTCAATGCTTCCATCTCACTGCATTTTGACTGCTGGAACTAGTGTCAGGGACAGCTGACCAGCTTTGCCACGCATGCAAGGGAACGCATACTTCTTGAGTGGGTGGCTTTGGCCTGTTAAAATTTTATGCTGGCTGTACTTTGTAGTTCAAAGTGTTTCAAAACAATGAATTCTTGATCCCTACCCCTTGAGCTCTCCGTGCCAGCGGACTACTGATGCACTGATACTGCCAGAGGGGAACCCAGCATTAAATTCTTACTGCACAGCACCCAGTCTAAAATGTATTAAAGCTAACTACCAAAAGAAAAAATAACCATTTTATTTCTTTCATTGCAGAAAAATTTTAAAAAATTAATCACTCTTACTTTGTGCCTCACTAAACACCTATGAAAGCTGTCACAAAGCCCTGAAGGTCCTACATGTTGTTATGAGATGTGGTTATAGACAAACTCTCTACTTGGCAACGCTCAGCCCAATTTCTCCTCCTTCCCTACGCACAGCTTCTGAACAAGGCCAGGACTTCTACATCGACACAACAGTCTATTCGTTTTTCCTACTGAGGGCAAGATACCTGGGCGTCTTATTGCAAAGCAATCAGAGCTGCTCCACAGCACTCGGAATAAGTGGTACTGTAGCCCCTTACCAGATAGGATGCTTTTCTTACAGTCATCTCTCTCTCTCCATGTTCCTCTTCAAGCCATTGACCCCGAGATTTAGGCTAATAGAAACTGGCTCCCTCTCACATAAAATAAACAGCTCCAGTAATGATTTCCCAGCTCTCTGATGATTTCAGTATTTTTCTACCTCTAACCAAAATCTCTGGTTCATACGGTTGGATGAAAAAGTTTCATTAGGTCGTTAAGGCCTTCTAGCTATTACAGGATTCCTCTGTGGTATCTTCTAAACAACTTTGACACATCTCCAGAAAACTTAGAAAAGACTATGAAAGATTACTCAATATTCAGGCTAACTTTTCCTTCATCTAGTTTAATTCCTAGACTTTTCAGCTTCATCTGTACCAAGAAATCTGACATAACACGATAAAAATGGGAACTGTTAACAGCTCGCACTACCCACAGTGGCACAATAAAATGCCCTTCTCCAAGCCAGCATCCAGGTCACCAGACCTGCTACCTACACCGTGGCCCCACACAGACACACTACCTGTGCGTGCAACAGCACAGAGCCCACACTCTGGGATGATCGGGCTGCTTGATACAGTCCTGTTTGCAGACCTGGCTGGCTTTCAGGTATCAACCCACACCAGTGGGTTCCTCCACCTCATTTGGTTTTACATCTAACAGACTCGACACTGGCACCAGGCTCAGGGACACTACAGAAACGCAGCCTGTGGTGTAGCAGGGTTTGCCGGTAATTATGAATGTCACTCTTCGTTGATTTGCTGCGACTGATTTGCATTCTTCTAATCTTCCAGTATTGGTTCCTCCAATGCTTTCACCACTTTCGTACTTCCCCCCATAAACCTCCCTAGCTTCCAGGTATCTTTCTGAAAGAGAGGAGTCCAGTGCTGTGCTTTGTCCAGTTCTAGTCACAGCACTGCCTACGAAACAAGGCTGAAGCCAGCTCACCGCATTCTGCGCAGCACGTTTCCCCAACCAGCACTCCAGAGAAATGTGCACATTATAAGAGGGTCCTTCAGGTTACAAAATCTGTCTGAGGTCAGGAAATGGCAGTGTTCAGGTTCTCACCTTACCCTGCCCCACATGGTACACGTTCTTGCAAGGACAAACGAGGTTTTCGGTCGGTCATTATGTAAAATCTTGGGTCAGTGAGCAAATGTGTTTCAGCTGAATGCCATGGTATTCACGCGCCTAATCTTCAGTATTGTGCCGTGGTGAGAATACTAACAGTCAAGCAGGACTGGGCTGAGACATTCGCAGTTATGAGCAGATTTATCAGAACTGAACATCTCTTTCATCGCCTCCTGCAGCTGCAGCACTCAGAAGTCAGGCAGAGGTAAAATCAGGAAGGAAAGACCTTTTGGGGCAGTGTAATGCCAACCTGGGAGAAGCACTGAACCAAGCAATGGCTAGCTTTTAATGAAATTATTTAATTACATAACCATTATTAACTTCTATAGCTGCATAATTGTGTGATTAATCAAATCTAATGCCTTCAGTCAGAAAATGTTTATCGGTGGGGCTCAGGGAGAATTTTTCTATCTCATATAGGGTAGCTCAATTAGCTCAGAGCACAAAGGGGGTTTGGCTTTCCTCTGAAGCATCAAGTACTGACCACTGCCGGAGGCAAGACTGAGGTCTGATTCAGCGTGGCAGTTTCTATGTAGCAAATGAGATTTCAAGGACAGGCAGAAAAGGGATGCTGCAGTCTCGTTTTCCAATATGCAGTCCAAGCATATGTACATTTCTCTGTTGCTGAGCATGAGCAGAGTGGACGGAAGTGTCAGTACCAGAGAGTACTAATGGGAAAAATACAAAGACCCTTGGATGGCTTTAATTTAGGAAACGAATTTAGATGCAACAAATAGTTTTGAAAGTTAATTGCATTTTGCTCTGCCATAAGATAGCTAATGAAAAAACTTGCTTCTGACCTAACTCATCAGCTTTCTGTCTTCGGAGCAAATATTAGATGTCAGCTTTTAAGAGTCCTTCTTCAAACACCAGCCTGATTTCAGCGATAGGCAGAGTTATTCCCAGATACCCAGTCTCCTGACCTACAGGGGCAGAAACCTAACAAGAACACTTGCTGGGAGTCTACGTGGGTCTGAAAATTTCCCATTGTGTGGCCAACCTAAACCCTAATAACCTTTCTTTTTCTCCAGCACTCTGAGATACGCAGGCTGGGGGTCAAGTTAAGCAGATACTTTCAAGCTTCTCTCTGTCTCCACTGACAACTTCAATACCTGGCAAATTAGAAGCCAGAGCATCCATGGAATTGTCTGACATGAGTCAACAGAACTGAGCAACAAAAAGAAAAATACACATATAAACAGTGAAGCAAAGTTGTGGTTCCACTGCTCAGCCAGGGGAGAATTTATCTACAGCGAGAGTGCGTGTGTATAGAAAGGGACAGCTGCCAACTGCATAGTATACAGAAGAAGTTTCCACTTGCATTTTTCTCTGGACAAAGAGGAAAACCTTAGATTGTGAAAGTGGAGCACGCTACAGTTTTGTTGAAGTTCTCAGGGTTACTATTTATTTAAGAATTTCTGCTTTGCCACTCAACATGTTTGGTTTCAATGCCTTGTGCAGGTCTAAAAGCACAGTAACATTAGCTTTAATCTATAATCTCTGCCTCTGCATTTTAGAAGTCGCAGAACCCGAGTTTATTCTAGACGTACAAGACATGGTGGGCTGGCTCTTACAACTCAGGGGTCGCAGGTTCACTTCCTAGAGACAAAGCTGAAGAGGCAAACATGCCGTGGAAAGCCACCACAGCACACTAAACCCAGGCCAAGTACAAAGCAGCCAATCTCCCACTGCAGCTGATCAGAGTTGCGGCTGTTTGTTATGTCTGAATTTTGGCTGAACATCTCAGCTCCTGGCTTCGAATGACTGGCTTCATGGGCTATGATACACAGAGTATCACCGACACCACATGCTCCCCCAAGAAGAGAACTACAGGGATAGACAATTTACAGATGGACACCACAGGCTGTTCAACATGGTTGCGCACAGATCATAAGCCAGAGTTCTACTCTGGCCAAGGCACTGCACACTCATGACCTTTCCAGAATGAGAATAAAATTGAAGTGAAGGTATTGACACTAGTTCTGTCAGCCAGACTGAGAATATCTGCAGCTTGTGGGAAAACTGAAGCTTTTGACAGGTTGCAGATTCAGAGGCAAGATAACACAACTTCTAAAGTCCGAGTAGCATAATCTTGTAGGACATATTTACCCTTTCATAGTTGAAGGGAGCTGGGCCTACTGTATACTACAATTCTGTCATGCCAAGCATCAGCCTGCTCCTATGCCTGCAGCAGATCTCTCTGCTGCACCATCACAAAAACATGACAGCGCACACAGTTGGTGTCTCGGATCTACTACTTTTACTATTCGTGATTTTTGCTCCCCTTCCTCCAATTACAGTATCTGTCTCTCAGCTCCTGGAACTGGCTTTGCTTTCTGTCTAAAGCACCACACTCTGAATCCACAATCAACTGTTGGGGGTGTAAGCACTGCAGCTATACAGATAATATAAGTGTAATGAATTATACGATTATTCAATGAAGTGTTGATTACTTGGATTTGGTTTAGGGTCATTAGAATGTAGCTTTATGCTCCTTTAAACACAGATGAAATACACACACAAAGTCCTTGAGCACTGCCTGATTTTAAGTTGTCCCAGGCGCATTCACAAACCATTCTGAACCGAGACGAGCAATGCCATAATCAGTCTGTGAGTGAGGCTTATCCCAAAGAGATGCACATTCAAGGGTCCCTAAGCTAAACAGAGAAGTTCAAAAGCCATTCTCACACTGGGATGCTTTTGAGAACCAACCCTCAATTATCCAGACCTCTTCCAATGAATTCCTCAGATGGAAGAACCCAGGCTTAACAAAACATTATTTTTAAAGGCAGCCTACGACAGAAAGTACCTTTTGTTTGTTTCCTCCACACCACTTGCTCTTCCTGAAGGTCACCTTGCAGTACAAATCCTCTCCAGGGTTCTCCTACTTTTAACATTGAGGTTGCTCCATGTGATGCAAGTTGATTCTCTCCCACCACCTTCATCACCTATAATAAGAGAAGACAGCAGAAAATGAAAGCTGGCTCTCTTTAATAGCATCAGTTACAGGCCAGCAGTTGTAACGTTGAAAAGCGCTGTCCTTCACTAGCGTACGGCTCAGTAATTTTAAAGGGCTAGAAAATATAAGAGAGATTCTGCCCTACACTGCAAGAGTGTGTTCAACGCACATTCTTGCTTTCAGTATCATTTTAAATTGGAGTCTATCATAGATTATTCATTATTTCATCCTTTATTATACTCAAAGAAAAGTCATAGCCTTCAGTTCTGCTTTCAGAAAAGTCAAATTTTTACTGACCTGTGTCAGAACAATGAGAGAAAATATTATTGTATGTACAGGACAGGTGCATTTATAACTAAGATATATATAGTGCACTGAAATGCAGTAAGCTAAGAAGACAGGGCTACAGGACTCCTGGATTTAGTCCTAAACCTACTTTTAAAGCCCCAATTTATTTGAAATATCTAATTCAGTTTCCTTATCCAATCTGTAAAATGTCACTGTCTTACTGCAAAGGTAAATTGAAATGCTTTATATATTTTTTTCTGTTAAATAATTTTCACCATTAATTACACAGAGACAAAACCTTATGCAGACAGGGTCAATATATTATCCCATTTGTTCTCAACAGGCGGAGAGCTGTTAGCAAGAGCAAAGAATCCATATTATCCGATCACGAGCGTGAGGCTGTCAAATACCAGCCAGCAGTACAGGTAGAAGAGGACACCATGGACTTCACACTGGAAGATTCCATTCTCCTGCCTATGGATCCAAACCTGGAATGCCACAGCCCACCTCCGGATTACAACTCCGTCGTTCACTACTCGGCCCCGCCAGTGTAATCAGCCCAACCCAGCGCAGGGCATCTTGCCCCTCTCAGCCATGCTAGATTCTCACATGCCTCCCCACCTGGATAAAGAGGCTAGGTGAAAAGGGAAGGGAAAAAATCTGACAGGACAGGGGTTCATATGTTTCTTCTGGCACATCTCTGATGTGAAGAGAAACACATTAAGAGCATCTCCTTTGCTATCTTTAAAGGCCTATTGCAACGTATGCAGTAAATTAAAATTCTGTCTATCCGATTCCTAAATAGGAGCTGTAACCCAGAGCTGCTTCCTCCCCTAGCTGGGACTGTTCAGTGGCATTTGCAGATTTACAAGTTCCTTCATTCACATTTTATTGCATAAGAGTCACCAAGAGTCATGTCAAGCTAGCTGTGAAAACAAGATTCATTCTGCTGGTCCTGCAGACATCCTGCAGGGATTGGTTAGCACGATGCTGTACGGGATCAGTCGAACACAGCCATGCACACTAATGTTTTGCTTTTGGAGAAAATCCAAAACTGAAACATCATTCTGAACTTGGTATCTCACCTTCCATAAATATTTCTGAAATATTTTGAAATCCAAAATATTTTGGTTACAATTAGTGATTTAATAATTTCTACTGCCTGTAGCATACACTCCTAAAAATGACATGGCTCAGAGAAAGCAGATCGTACTCATGTACCAAGAGGCAGGCGGGTCTTTTGGGCCATGAGGGAACACAACGGGGTTAAATCTGTTTCCTTGTGTTTTCTCCTTGTTCAAACAGCAATTTATTTAGCATACATGCAATAGGGAGCCTTGATGCAGATGCATCTGTAATGATTGCAAGGCAAAAATCACTGCCTTAAATAAGCACCCTCTTAAGCTCATATAGTCAGAATTCCCCAGCGCACACGCACGTGTTCGTGTGGCTGTGCTTACAATACTCTTAACAACATGAGAGTTACTGATAAACGCACACACACCCTTGAGGCCAGCAGGGTAGCAGCATTTTTATGTTTCCTTTCTGCACACAGGCTATTTACTAAAAAGAAAAAAAAAAGCGCCTTTCCTTTGGCTTCTGTAGCAGATGCCCAACGGTTTGATCCTGGGAATACTAGCCTGTGCTAAACTGTAAGCACGTGACGCATATTTGTCTCTGATTGTTTTGCCAAGGTAAATATTGGTATGGTATGCATTGCCCTCTGCATCTAAACCCTTCACGGGTTCATGGCACTTCAAAGCTTTTTTTGCAGCCTAACCCTAAACAGATCACAAACCCTCACGTTTGAGCAGTTCAAAGCGCGTTGCCCCCTGCCCAGAAGCTGTGTGTGGCAGGGACAGTTGGTCTGCAAGTATGTATGCCCAGGTCCCATGCACACCCCATGTATCTGTACAACAACTTCAGAAACAAGCAAATAATCCTTGTCATTTAATGTGCTATGTTACAATCAGAGTTGATTTTAGAAATCTAGGAAGGGATAAAGTATCTAGGTTGCAAGGAGAAAAAGCAAGGCTGAGAAAGATGTTCATTGACAGCCAAGGCTTTAACCTCCCGAGTTATAAACCCAGATCTACAAATGACTCTGCGCAGTTACTTCCAAGGTCCACACAACCCTTTCCTTTTCTTCTTAAACTTGACACTGATTTGACTTCTTCAGAGAAAAAGAATTTTTCTTCATGACTACAAACTAAAGAAAGAAAATTCAACACTTGCAAAGCAATTCTATTACCTTGCTAAAGACCCTGGCAGCAGTGCAGAAAATGTTTCTGGATGATCGGTTACAGTTGGTTGCATTGAAGTAAAGACAAACAAGCCTCAGGTATTATCAAAGGGGGAAACAAATCTCCAAACCCCATACCCCGTTAACTGTGAATGCTACAGCATCTGAAGGCTGGGCTCTCGGGAACTGCACTTCTCGCTCTCCTTGACTTCAGCATCGATGCGTTAAGGAAATCGCCTGCAGTGACTGGCGAGCCCCTTACTCATAGCGGACCTGCTAGATAGCTGGGGGCTGTAGTTGCTTTATGGTCATTTTTGCACTTCTTTGTATTTTAGTACATATGTATTAAGTAGAGCTGGTCATAGAACAGAAGAAACTACTGGGAAAGAATTCATCTGATGAGCCCTAGAAAGCTCACTGGATCAGTTTTTCATCAAACAGTAAATTCACTATAGCTCTGATCAAATAATCAGTCACTCCTTTTGGAAATAACTTATTCACCTGGCAAAAAAGAAAAAAAAGCACAGACAGTTTGTTTGGCTCTACTGTTAACAGCATCAGTGTGAGATGGTTTGTTGTCGTGCCTTGTTCTGTAGGGTAAGAAAATGACAACGTTTAAAAAACTTGGCTTAGAAACTTTTAAATCAGTACCTGTAGCGAAAACACCCTGCAAGTATGCTCTCTGTTTTGAAAAGGAATGGGAAACACTGCTGTGTGAACTGTCTGCTTCTGAAGAGAGCCGAGTACATCACCTTTCCACTTTCTCAAGGACAAAGGGTAGAGGTTTCTCCGAGACCAGAGCAACACGAAGCACGTTTCCCGAGCGGGACCAAGCGGGCACTGTAACGGAGCGCTGGTGGCCAGGTCCCTTTTCTGGCTCTCAGTAGCACACGTCAGCCTTTCTGCATCACGTGAGATGATGTGGAAACAGCACAGGCTCAAGTCATCACGACAGTTTAAAACACTGGTTTCAGTCCCCTGAAAACTGACCTGGGGACTCCTCTGCAGTGGCAAAATCAACAGCCACCTCGGGCAGTACAGACAGCCATTTCTTCAGAAAGCACAGATACCCCCGACCCCGCGACAGCGGCCTTCACGCGCTCTGGAAATGGCAAGGGACTGAAGTTTGGGCAGCTGTGTTTCCAATGTTTATTTTGAGCAGAAGATTTTTTTCCTCCTTATAGTATGTGTAACAAGCAAAAGTGTTTCCTGAAAAGTATTATTGAACATATGTCTTCTATTTTATTTACTAATATTTTGTTTGTCCTTTTCTCTCCTCCCTTAATTTAATTATTGTTCTTTTCTTACAATGATGTATATAGTTTACCCAGTAGAAACAAATATAGCGATTCATTTAGATGGTAAAATTTGTAACATTTTAGTCAAAACAGAAAGAGATATCCAGACATAACAGAGTTAAGTATTGTTACTAAACATTTCACTAATGCTTGCAGGCCAGGCTCTGGTTTACAGTACCCTGCTAGTGCCACTTCATAGCAGTTCTCTTGGCTGCAAGTATCTCTGGCTCTCACTTCTCCACATTATTTAGTTTCAGTTGGGAAACAGGGATCTGGAGGAATCTGGCTGGCTTAGCTCATTCCTGGAAGTGTCACCATGCAGCTCATGGTGAAGGCGAGGAGTTTCCACTGCCTCCGTTTTAACTGAAGGCTACCAAGTCTATTGGCTAGAGGATCAGAAGGGGTCAAATTGTACAAATGATGTGATGTTTATTATTTTTTCAGACTTCTCAGGGATTCTTACTCAACTCCTATCAGCCAGCTGCTTTATCTAACCTGACTGAGCTCAACAGTATCTGGTATTAACACCTACTTTTGTTTTCTTTAATGGTGCTTATTCCTACTGCTTTTGTCCTCTTGTAACCCCAGAGAATCAGAGCTCACCACAGAAATGTGTTGTCTTCTCTCCAACAACCACCTGCCACACAGGTGTCCAAGGATAAGTGCCTTCACCTGCATGTTATTGTTCGGGCGGGGTTTTAACAGTCTGGTTTCCTATCTCCTCTTTTCTCTACTTTTCATCTGTTTCTTGATATTTGCTCTTCACAGTCCCTCTGGATTGCTTTTCTCTGTCTTTTGAATAAGGTCAGGCATAGGACTCCTTTCAGTCCACTATGCTCTGTGCTTGCAGAGGCTGAACTAGATAATCTAAAGCAGGCTTTTTTCACATCATTTTTTTCTAATATAGGCAAGGAAAACTAGTTTATATTAGTTTGTCTGGAAGCCTCTCTGTATCCTTCACTGAATGAGAGAAGCTTTTTAATCTATTGATTTTTCAATACTGATATCTGGAGCAAAACAAAGGTTGGTGACTACCCATGTGAATCTCATCCTTCTTCTAGTCCTTTCTCAAACAATGAGGTTTCTCTTAGCTTCTTCCAAGTCATCCTCACAAGAAGGGGGTCCTAACCAGGATGCTGGGCCCACACCATCTACTCGGGATGTCAAGCAAAGTCAGATAAAAACCTAAAGTCTAAGTAATAGTCTCAAACAAAACCACTGAAATTTGAACCCACTGCTGAAGATTTAGGGCTGCCTGCAGGCATGAACTGCCCTGCTTAAGACATCCCACTAATACAAAAACTACTCCTCAGTTAGCCTGCTTGGCAAATAACCTAGAGCACCCAGGCACTTCTCTCGTTGTATTTACGCTCTTGTACACTGTAGGAATGCTAGTCGGCACATAAGGGTGTAGCTGGCCAGTCAACAGTTCATGACTTCTTTTCTCTATGACCCTTCACCCTGAGCGTTGGCACTGCCTTGTCATGTCTTGTCTTTCTCTAGAGACTTGAGGTGGCCCTATTCCAGCTGTAAAGGTGTGGTCTCGGGTCAATGGTCTCTGGCTCCCATCAGCACCAACTGGACAACACCAGGAAATGTTTGCAGGGAAACATCACTAGCAAATAGCTACGTAACAAGATGAAGCATTATTGGGTTTTCCTGAACACAGGACTTAGCCAGGATCAGTATGACACTCAGACATCAGCCTATAATGTTTTTTCTTATCATGAAGTGAATGGAAAATAGAGACAGTAGCAATAACTCTCTTGTCCCTCCCTGCAAATAGTAACGGCCAAACACTGGGATCCATCTTCCTGGTTTTATACTATGTCACAAAAACAAAAAGAATTTTGCCACAGTAATAACACCAGCACCATCTTATGCAAGTAAAATTCAGGGAGGACTTCTGGATTTGACCCTGTCAAGAGCCAGTCACTGCCTAGGTGACTATGTAAGTGTCCAGCCCAAGCACTGGCTTGTTGGTTTGACATGTGTTGTTTTCATACTGTGTTAACACAGAAAACTTGCTGGACTGGGTCATTGGGGACCCCAAGCAAATATGATGCTGTAAGGGCCATGGTTACAGGCAGACTAGTGCGGTGTCCCATCCTCCTGCCTGATAATCCTGTGCCACAAGAGCCAGCACACCCTTCTCACTCAATTTATTTTCTCCTTAGCCCTTGAGTTGTCAAAGCAGCTAACGAAAACTGGGGAAACCCAGTAACTAGGGACTTAAAGAAAATAAACTAAGTGCCATGTAATACTCAAAACTCTAAGGAATGTTTGTCTGCCCTGTTCCTGTCTGAAGAATGTATGCACTGAAAACCATGCTTTCTTATGTAGTCAAAAATTGTACTGTATCTATTAACCAAAAAAATAAAAAGATTCTATATTTATACAGCCCAGGGCTGCTTTGTGTCATCTCTTGGCCTGAAAAGTGTTGTCCTTGAAGCAGATTATAAATAAATAATGTAATAGTTTTGAGAGGTTTTTTACAAGGCGTAGAGCTCATATTAATTTCTGCAGGGGGTTCAAAACTTAGGACATAAGCCTGCCACACTGCCATTGCTCAGAGGTATCTAACCACTGCATTTGCTTAAAAGATTCACAGATCTCAGGGAATGTTGGCCCAATTTGCTGGAGAAACGCACGAATCTGTGTTTCATGGACTGTTCTTGGTGGCAGCTAGAGACTGCCGTATCGTTAACTTTAAAATAAATAAATGGGACTGAGACAGAAGACAGAATCAGAATTCTGCATTCTGAATAAGACCCATGTTCACCAAAGCATATACGTACATAAGTCTGTGAAGATAATTTGCAGAACACAGTAGCAAAATTCCTGAAATCGTGTTTCATTTAGCCCACCATAATACTCTAAAAAACATACGATTAAATAAATATTTCCCAGTACACAGCCACGATGACGTTATTGAAATCTCACTTGAATAAACTCTGCACTGCTGAAATACAGAATATTTCATTCTCTTATTTTGTAGTTAAGGTCTAAAATTCAGCAGGCTGAGGGAAAAAATCTCCCAACAGTAGTCAAGTGCAGCAGGCATGCCATTTTTCTTACCAGCTAGCTAATCTTTCTCAAATACTATTTCCCATTCCTCTTTCCATTTCGGTGGCACAGCAGGTAACTACTGGCAGAAAAAATATGAGATCTTTGCAGATTCTTGCAGACTGACAAATACTAGTTTCTACTTATGCCTTAAAATAAATACTGTTATTAGGAAAAAACAAAGTGTGTTAGAGGTTCAGAGCCATTCTTCCATTAGCACAGTCTTAAAAGTTGTTGGTCTGTGTATTTTGCTAGTCACAATAGAAACTATGAAGCTCTCGAGTCACTTCAAACATTTTAGCTGCTCTTCACTCCCTGTTCCACACAGTCCTAGAAATAAATGACTAAATTATACATGTCATTTGAAATGCAGCAGTCTCCTTTCATCCACATAATGAGCAAGAACATTCTTCTCTGTAAACTATAAAGTGATTCCATTACTTATATAACGCATGAGTCATTGCATGCTAGGCAATAGAGAGTCTCCTTTCTGGGGAAACTAATGTATTAAATGGTGGAAGGAAAATATACAACATTAACTCTGATTTGCTTTTAGCACAAAATGTGAATTATTAATCACATACAGCTTGAGCTATACTTGTGGAAGGTACCGTTATGGCATGCCTTGGCAAAAAATTTTGGGGAAAAAAGTACAACAACAGGAATCAAGAAATAGAAGCTTTTCTCTTAAGGCTTGGCCAGGGTATAAAATGTCTCTGTTCCTTACTTTTGGTATACATGACGTGAAAGATTTTGGGTTTTACAGCAGCAGCATCTAGAGATGCAAGACCAGAAAACATCAAAGTACTGAAACTTAGTAGTTTGAGGTGATAAAAAACCAAGAAGAAAACAGGGACTAGCAAGAGAAAGATATACAGATTTTGTGGTGCTCACATAAGAAAGCTGAGAATAGAATCCAGCTGATTTCTAGTCGTCTCCTTTTTCTTTCCTCCCATAATGAAGCTTAACTTATGAGGGTTTGTAAAGTGCAAAGCCTCTGCAAGAGTGGCAAATACTGTTATTTTTATATGCTTTGTATACAGCGAGTCCCATAAGCAGTAGATAATAATTTTGGCTCAAAACCTACGAAGTAGCCCTGGACTTCCCCAAGATCTCAGTACCCATTTTATCACTGCTGTCGCCTGGCTGCTGCGGCCCACTGAGTACCCCCGACTGACTGCGCAGTAATGAACTTGCTCTGCACAGAAAGAAGATCAAGCCCTACAAGGGCCATAAATGTAACCATTATTTTGAACAGTACTGAATTCAGTTATGATGAATCACAACTGTTATTACAGCCTGATGAGTTAATATTCATTGAAACTTAGAGAGGAGAAACTTTCTGTACAAACTACTTCCTTCTACAGGGACTTTGGAAACAGAAAGCAGGAAATCATTCTGGCGCTTCACTTCATCTTTCCTCATCTGCACAGAAGCACAAAGCGAGACCTCTCTGTTCCTTTCCTCACAGCAGAGTCAGTGAATACTTACTCCGTATTTACAAAACTACAAAGGCAGAGTAACACGGCTTCTAAATATTCCTATTCCATATTTCTCTAAGTGGCCTTTAAGACAGGGCTGTTGCTCCCAGGAAGCAATAGGACTGAAGGGTATTTTGAAATATAAGCTGTCATAACAGCAAATGCCAAACGTCGAGGTCATGAAATTAGTGAGGAGAGCCTCTCATATTCTTCCTATGCATTTGTCACCGATGATACTTAGTCTGAATGCATGACCTACACGGAATCCGCTGGGTCTGAATCGAGCCTGTTCTTCACTAAGAAGAATTAATACCCAGTAAAGAAGAAATATTTCCTCTGTGGTTTAAGCTGTGCACCTTCTAGGTCCAGAGATTTTTCTTCAGAGTGTGGGTTGACCGCAGAAGAGACAAAGAGGTGGAGTTAGTCTGCCAGCCCTTCACTGGCCGCTGAGCGTACACAAGCAGCTTTAGTTCAAATGAGAACTTACAACATGCTGTGAAAAATAAGTAATGCATGTAACCCAATGCAGGGAAACACAACTGTTTGTCTTCCTTTAATGGCAAGTGATTAAAGTGCAATTCCACCTGTCCTAGAAAGGGTAGGAATATATGTCTACTGCTCTTGTCTAAATCCATGGTAATGATACTAAAGGATTACATCTATCACTTGCATACTTTCTAGGGCAAACTGTAGCTATACAAGTGGTTTACTCCATTCAGTGATTTCACTCAGAGTAGTATCTGACCCATCCAAATGAAGTTAAAAAAAACCCGAACTATTTCAAATATTAAGAGTGACATTAAGAACATTTTGAAATTCAACAAGGATAAAACCTGCACTTGGGAAGGATGAAACCCTTGAAGTACCACATGCTGGGGACTGACTGGCTGGGGACCAGCTCTGCTGGAAGGGCCCTGTGGGTCTTGGTAGGCATAAGCTGAATGAACCAGCCGTGTGCCATGGCAGCAAGGAACACCAGCAGCATCCTGGCCTGCATTAATGTGAGCACAGCCAGGGGAAGCGATTACCCCTCTCTAGCACTCATTTGACTACATCTAGAACACTGCATCCCCCACCAGCACCAGCAGGATCCTGATAACCAGACTGAGTTCAGCAGAGGGCCACCAAGATGGTCAGGACTCAGAGCACTTGCTCTGTGAGTAGAGGCTATAGGAGCTGGGTTGTCCAACCTGGAGAAAGGACAGCTTCAGGGGGACCCAACAGCAGCCCCCACATACCTGCAATGAGGCTGTCAAGAAGGAGGAGCCAAACTCTTCACAGTGGTGTGTGGCAGGAAGAAGAGAAAGGAGAGACAACTGGAAACAAGAGATGCAGATGTGGACATACAGAGGAAGCTTTTTCTCCACAACAACAGTCAAGAAGTGGAACAGGTTGCCCAAACAGGACCAGACCCTGCTCTGTGCAGGAAGGTTGACTACAGACCTCCTGAGGTCCTTTTCCATCTGAATTATCCTACGATCAATTCTGACTCATTGTTTCATTCTCATACAGCCTCCCTGCATGCAAGTTATATTTGTCTATGCACTCAAATCACCCACATGAAACCTCCACGCCACACAGGTCTAGCCTTTCAAAATATCAGTGATTAGTTAGCGGTGAGGTTAGCGATTTACCCTGAGCCTCAGCAGAGCTCCAGGAGGCATATGTAAAGTGGCTAATAGTTAATGACTTTTTTGTCTGCATCAAAACAAAAGATGTGGGAACACTGGTCTGACACACAGAAGTAATATAAATGGCATTCTTCTTGTGTACAATTACGCATAAGTTGGCTACTCTAAGAATATTTACAGGCAATTTTATCTCATGGCTTCATATATACGCTTCTGCCTTTTATTTTTTCTTAATGCTACTCCACTTGTCACATATACACAAATAGTACTCAGTGTTCTCTCATACTGTAATTTATCCATCCATCACACCTAAATAGTGATACTAGTCATTAGCTAATCATGTCCACTACATTAATTGTGAACTGTCCCTTTCCCTGAACTTCTTTCAGGGTCGCGTTCTTACCATAATCCTCTGGAAGGGCAAGTCTCCAAAATCAAATCAAATTTCTAAAATCATTGTAGAAAGTTTTTCAAAACCTAAGACAACAGTCTTCTCCTTTGCAAATGAAATGGGAATTTTATTTCCTCCAGGTCATGTGAGGCAAAGAGGACCACGCATCTGTCAGTAGCACGCTGTTACTTGACTGAGTCAGATATGATAAGAGTCTCTCTCCTTTTTCCACAAATGTTTATTTTCACAGTTGTTACTGTGAAAACCTTGTGATTTATAGTTTTTCTCTTTTGTCTTCCTTTCTTCCACTGTAACTTTGCTGAAGAAAAATTAAAATCTGACAGCAGGTAACATCAAAGAGACCAAGAGACCAACAGCATAATGAAGTCCTTGTTTTCCCACTGAACTAAAAAAAAATTAGCCCTGCAACTCCCATACGTAGGCCTGTGCCTGCTGCCCTTCCAGGCTGCTGTGGATGAGCAATATTAGCATGACATTTAAAGCCAGGACTACACACTCGGTGATCCTCAGGGCCAACAGAATATACCTGGGCATCTTTGGACACTCCGCTTGGAGTAGCTGTTGTTTATTTTTAAGCTGGACCATTGTCACAGTGAATCCCTCAAAAACCCAAAGGTTAATTTGCTTTTCATAACTATGCATTAAAGAAAAAAAAAACACAAGAACTTTATTCTTTCCTGGGAGAGTTTTGACCTTTTATTCATGTATATTTTTCAAATCCTGTCTTCCTCTGTTTACGCCCCAAGCTAGAATGTCACAAGTCATCTTAGCACAGAGCAGAACTACAAAGACAAGCAGGGGTAAGGCAAGGAGAGCAGGTGGAAGGGGGTGAGAATCATGAATGCGGTAGATTAAGGTAATGGGCTTCCTTAAGCATGTCTACTAAAAGATCTGGGATGTATAGAATTACTTTCCTCTCTTTCCCCAAAGCTTCTGAAACAAGCAACAAACCACCCTCATGACACGATGTCAAGATAGAAGTGCGACACGACTTTACAACCCCATGAAAGAAGGACAGGATGGTGGACTGAAGCCAAAACGTTATCCACCCAAGCACTAAAATAGCTAGACTAAAATCTGAACATGACAAATGACTTCTTGTCTATCTGGTGGATTGTTTCTGAACTCCAAGCTGCACTGGAGGTTACATCAATAATTCCCCCTACTGTCGTGATGACTCCTAAATGGATCGGACCATCGCACTGACACCTATTGACACACCATCCCTCCACTGCTGAATGGTACTTTTGTCTGTGCTGATGCAACACTGTTTTGCTTTGATGCTAATCTTTGAATTTGTGACATCCCAGGTGCCTTCCGGATTTTGTAATAAACGGGACACACCAAAAGACTGCAAAGAAAAACTGAAGTCGTCTTCATCTTCATTCCTTCCATTTGTATCACTATTTCCTTCCAGAAAGGAAAAGCCAGGAATTGAGAAGAAAATATGTGCTCTTCTCCACATGATGCTAAGGACAGTTTTGGAGCTGGCCATGATGCATTGCTTCTCTCTGTTTTGTGAGCAAGTACTCGCTTCTTACTGGTGCCAGGTCCTACACCGCTGCATCAAACCTCCTTAAGGGAACCTTCACTCAACCAGAGAAGCACCGAATTTGCAGTTCTCTACTCTGTGCCTCTGATAGCCTACATACATGAGTCAAGGGCACAAAGAATATCCCCAGTTGATAAAGACAGAAAACTAGATTCCAGATCTACCCAAGAACAAATTTTACCAAGCAAACCACAGCTCTTTAAGCCAAAATGCAATGTAATACTGCCGTAAATCACGCTAAGTAGTTCCTTCCTCCCTAACATTATCCCAAGAGTGGCACAAGGAACAATCACCTACTTCCTAAGACTTCAGTTAGTATTTAGGTGTCAGGCAGTTTTTCACTTAAGCAAGACTAATGCCCATTTTTTTTTTTCCTGTTTTAACCCCATTCAATAAAGAACAGTATTTTTAAACATTAACTACTGAGTAGTCAGTACTTAAAAAGAGAAATGGAGCAGAGTATGCAAACCCTGTTCATGCTCCCCTATTCCAATCTGATATAAGGGGAAAAGACCTGAAAAGGAAAAGTGAGTGCTCATGCTAGCTTGAAAATCTATGCAAAAGCAGCAGAACCTTGGTACTGTGACACTAATAAATTTTGCTTGCATCAAGGATTTAGTTAAGTCCCCCTGACACCTAACAGACTGAGCTGCACTGATACCTGGATTAGCGTAGAGTCAGACCACTTGATTCTCTCAGATATAGTCGACAATTTGCCCTTCAGAAAATTCACTGTTTCTGTTTCCATGCAAAGTGCTCAGCAACAGTGCCACAGGAGAAGGGATGTCATCTAAAGTGAAAACCAGAAACATCTCCCAACTATTTCCTCAGCTGGTTATTTCCTTCCATGTTGATCCTCCTTTGCCAATAGCAGGGCCTTCAACTTCAACTGATGGCAGCAGTTTCTCAGTGCTTGCCAAGGAGAGTAAAAAGTACTTACAGAGTGGTTCAGAAGAGAGTACACACAAACAGTACCAGACCAATGTTCCTGTTGGACTGTGCGAAAGTGAGAGGCCAGCAAATAAACTACAAAAACAAGTAAACAAACAAAACCCAAACCTAAAAACACATTCGTGCCAACATATTTATGAGCAAGTGGTAGCTAAAGCTTTTTAGTTTGTGGGGATCTCTATGGAAAATTCTGTAGTGGACTTGTGCATATATGTGAATGTATAGCACAACAGAGGTTTAAGGGACATTGTACAAAACCAGAACAGTATAGGGTATTCAATATCAAGACAACATTAACGAGAACGTTTAGTCTGTCATACATCAGAAAACAAGAAAAGAAGCCCATTAGCTTGTAAAGGGCTTTGAAATTTTCTCTAGAGACCCTGTTTCATTTTCAGTCCAAGTCCTCCCACGCCCATCTCTGCAAGCTAGGGATGGTCGGTGAGACCCTGGCTAAGGGCTGCTTGCTGTTTGTCACAGACTGTATCAAGTTTCCACAGGATTTTATTGTTCTTTTCTTTTCAAACAACATTTAAAAATATGACAGTGTTCTCAGGCGCATGCTGTTTCAGACAGAGCACAACAAGACGGACACATAGGGGAAGATTATAGAGTCCTTTACAAGGCAATGACTATTTTTCTGTCTTCCAATATGTATCAAATATTCTTGTCTTGATAACGAATACGTTTGATTTTGTTCTGTAGAATATCGTTCTCCTAAAAACAGAAACATACCACCACAGCATGCCACTACTAACACAAAACAACTGAGAAAGGTTTAAGTGAGATTTACAAAGCTCTGATAGGGATGGACCCTGTTATCCCCAAAGTAAATAGTATCCCTGTTATGCAGCAGAACACTACTAACAAAGAAACTTAAACTCCATCTCTGCCTGTCTGTATTTTGTAAACTCAAATAAGGGAAGACCAACAACCTGATGGCAAGTATCTGATCAGCACCCAAGGAGCAGATCTGCACCTCCAAAAAGTGAACACAAAACTATCTCTGCAGTTATTTCTGTCTTTGAAACTGCCAGCATAAACATGGAAAAAGCAAGCTGAGGGAAGCGTGTAAATCAGTTCCTAGATCTTCTTGCTAGTGTTGTTACTGGCTCAGGGGAGACCACCACGTTCTCTAAAGTATATGGCAAAGATCACAACTGGAAGATGAATAAAGACATCAAAACAAAGATGACTGTTAGACCATTTCATTACTCTAGTTTCCTGTCATGTATTTGGGGGTTTAGGAAACTCAAACCAAATGACTGTGTAGGGAGCCGACTTCATTTGCATTAAAGGCAGATAAAGGCTGCAAATCATTTTGCAAGCACAGTACAAATTATGTCAAAATATATGAAAAATGTCCACCAAAGGACAGTGTAAATCCCAAGACGGATTCAAGACCCTCCCTTTGTTTTTGAAGGCTCTTCAATGGGAGCCTGAAATCTGGGAAGAAATACTTTCTAGGCTGCATTTCATGGGAGAGTATTTGCTGGTGTTTACATTCCCGCACTTCAGGTATCACCTCACCATCCCCAGTTACTCTGTTTGGGTTGGGTTAGGTCTTAGCTGCTGCTCTGGAGGGATCAGGTATATTTTTGGTTATTACTAATAGCTAAAAGCTTCTCTCCTGATCTATGCTGATATTTCAAGCAAGTAATCTATGTTTAATACATAATCTGTATTCACACACAAAAAGAAAACCGAAACCAAAAGAACACACAAAAAAAACAACCAAACAAAAAAGACCAGGGACAGTAAAGTTTAGGAGGTTGGGAAGAGCTAGACCAAGGACAGTCAGTCCATGGCACAGGTGGCCTTCGGCACAGGTGCAAACGAAGCTTTCAGAATACTGTTACTTTTGATGCACAGGGAAGTTGAAATGCCTGAGGGCTATCACAAAAGCAATGAACCACCAAAAGCCTTTTAGTCTAAAAGAGTTCCAAGCTGAAGAGACAGAAGGTGAAATCACACTTGAGCAGTGCTACTGTTCCAAAGCAAGACAAGCAGGACAAAGAGCCACAGCAGAGCCCATCCCTGTCCCCATCTGCCCCCGCTTTTTTCTGAGGCCATAGCAGGCTGTTAGCAGGCTTCTAGGGAAGTCTCAGGCATTTTTGCAGCTGCTTAATTTGTTTCACCATCATCAAGATGTCATTATGAAAATGATATTGTAGGAAGACAATTGGAATCAGGTTGGCAAAACCAAGTCTTATACATAAAGCTCCACACTAGAATTTTTGGCACGGGATGACAAAGCCCTAAAAGAAAGTGTTCTTTTTCCAGCATGGTTATATACTTATGAGGAAATGAGCGCAAGATATATTCCAGATAAAGAAAAACTCCCATAAAAGGAAGAACTCCTTAGTATTGTACTTTTATTTTAAAATCTAAGTCCCATAAAGTGACAAGAAGCATCACATGAAATATTTCTAGTACGAAATTGAAAGAAAAATATTTCCCAGACAACTAGAAGCTGATTCTCACATATGCCTGCAATGAATGCTTGTTAGGAATCTATTTTAATGAGGGATGAAAGGGATTGCAAAGATAGTCAATGAAATTTTAACACATCTTCAATATTTATATTTACTGGTGACTATAACTTGCTCACGGAAAGATTGAAAATGTAATAATGACACTTCATACTTCAATTATTTTTGTTTGCCACACAGATAAAAATGTGTATACATTTGCAAAATCATCTCAATCTGTCATCACTGGTTCATGTGTCTTACAGAGCTGAGAAAATGTGTAGAAACTACAAAAATTCGTACAACGTCAAGTTTGATCAGTTCAGAGTAGGCACTACTTCTAAAGATGAGGCACTCATATTCACAAGACAGATAAATTATCATCCTTCTTTACTGGAAAAGTTTCTGGTTATGGATTTATTAAATTGCTAAGACTTCTGTAGTTTTTTTTAGATGAAAGAGCATGGATGGGATAGCTTATTTTTAGCTGTGTTGGTATCTGTAAAAGTCCTTTAAAAAAGACTCGCAGAAGGCAAATGAATGTGTGCTGAATTTTTTTGAGAAAAAGATGTTAAAATCTTTAAGTCTTCATGATTGAAAATCTACAAAGAGAACTGAATAACTGACTTGTCTTTTTTTTTTTTTTAATATGTGTAAGATTTAATCTCAGCCACTTCAACACACATCTAAAGGGAAAGAGTCCCTTTGTCTACACTTCAGCTGAACTATCTGCTTTCTCACAAGACAGACTCCAAAATCTGTCACACAACAGCTTGGACCACTTCATATAAAACAGCTAGGAAATTGTACCAACAGAGATGTAAACGATGAGAAATGCTGAAATACAATTCCCTTGCTGTTAGACTCATTTGAGTGTTGATGTCAAGAATTTCAGGCACTAAAGAACCCTGCAATCTTGTGTTAGTCTTCTTCCCCACAGCTTCTGCCACAGATGCTGACAGCTACTCCCCAGATTTACAGCTGGAACTGAAGTAGTCAGTTCAGTCTGGGGTATATTCACTCAACCCTGTATATAATGTTATTGATCCAGGACATGCCACCATTCTTGAAGTTCCTCCCTTAAAGCAGATTTTCCTCAGATCTATTATCTTGCTTTTTAGTATTTGAACAGATTTTGGCCATTTATAAACACTTCTTGCTGACTGACCTTTGCAACCAGGCCATGGCAAAGAAGAACCCAAGAGCTGACTACAATGTAAAAGAATATTTGAAAACTCCACTCAAACATCATCATAATGTCCTGATTACAATTATTTTGCATTAATTATGATGAAGAACTGTGTGTCACTGTGGTTTGAGACATTTTACTAGTCATACTTGTTCCAATAATGAAGCAGCACGGGACATTCATCCCATTTAACTTTTACTTCTGTTCTTTCAGGCAAAGACTGTTCAATGATTACATAACTAGGAAACAAAATAAAACTGACGTTCTCTGCAAAACATTACAAATTTATTCTCAAGTGAATACATCTTTCTAGTTCCTACACACAGGGAGCTACAGATTTTGAACTTGATTTTATTCATTTTCCTACTTGCGACATGTGAGGACCTGACGTACAAACCCTGCTAACACGAGACTACAGAACACTGTAGCTCAGCAGCTGAACCCCACGGGGTGGGCTGACAAACAGGGAAATCTGGCATTAGGTCAGGGTCTCAGTGTAAATTGGTTTACCTCCAAGAAGTTCCCGATAGCATGAACAGGGTGTGCTGAATAGGTGTTATGAGAAACAGCCGTGATTTCACCAGTTGGTTTGATTGAACCAGGCCTGAACACCTTTCATGGCCTGAATCTTTGGCTGCTCCTTCAGTAGTCAAATGGAAAATTGAACAAAAATATGAGATGCTCCTGTGAAGCAGAACTGGCACAGCACTGTCACTCCCAGCTGACCCTATGGCAAGGGGTTTTATTCAGATCTCCTGTATCAGCTTGTTTTATTTTGGTGCCGCTTCACCTATAGGGATATTTCCCCAGGCTGATCTTCAATGTATTATTACACCAAACCAAACAAACAACAAAAACAAACAAAACCACCACACACTTGAGGAATAAAAGGACACACAGTGTCATTGTTCTCCTTGTCACTGTCTTAAGAAAAAGGAGAGATGAAATATCGTAAATATCCATAAGCAGACATGCCAACACTTATCCTCTATCTACAACATACAAAAGCCAGAGAAGAAATTTACGCTCCAACAAACAATTTTTCCTAGTTTTCATGCTATTAAAACAAGATGCTGGAAGTCTGACCAGTGTTGCACTGTTACCCCTGTTGTACAACCACAGGTAATACGGCTCAGAAATACATACTGCACTGAAGGTTCAGGGCTTTAATTTAAGGAGCTTCCAGTAATCTGTGGCATATCAAGAGAGAATGTACTTTCAGATCTTGCAATGCGTACACGAGTGACACAGAGCACAAAGCAGGAGCTGATCCAAAGCTTTCAGGAGATTTATTTAAAGGGCATTAAATACTGTTTAAGATTGCAAGACAGCACAGTAGACAACTGCAGCCCAGAAAGTGGAACCTCAGCCTCAAATTGTGGGACTGCATAGAACAAGGGTCTTGGCAGATGCCACAGGTTCAGTGATTCACTGACAGCTCTTAATTCCCCGATCCCAGATGTGAAAGTATTGGCAGAAACAGCCGAGAGGAAGCGTATCATTGATTCTGCATTAGGATGCTGCGACATCCTCCAGGATACAAGCCAGTCAATGCCCAGGTTCATTCCAGCCTCTCTCCAAGAAGCCCCACAAATCAATGTCTGTGCATCTAGCACAACCGCCAAGGGAACCAGAGCGCGATACAGCCAACTGTGGGAACACGCTGACGCTGTGCCAAAAGTCAATACAGAAGTGACTGTTGAAAGTTTCCGTGATTTACGAGGTGGAAAAGGTTGATCAGGATGCAAAAAGAGAAACAAGAACTTTCCATTTCGCCCTTCGCGTGCGCAGGGCACTGTACGAAGCAACACAGGACATCAGGCTGGTACAGAAATCTGAAGTACTGGGGCCCTGCTGCAAGGACGACGCAGATGACACCAGACAGGTAAGCAGCAAACAAACAACGGTCACTACCAACTCAGACACAGCTTACGCACAAGAGCTAACACAAGAACCAGACAGGATTCTGGGGCATAGCCTGTAGGTTTGGGGGGTTTCTGAGTTTATTGAGGGTGGGGGGTACAAAGAATCCTTTTTTTTTTTTTTTTTT
>Ga0065711_1033844_pt1 | contig 24736 bp, 16 predicted proteins | sample Hoacrofraction12_FD_59098 | JGI IMG/M metagenome (GOLD analysis project Ga0065711, IMG submission 59098) | Hoatzin crop microbial communities from Cojedes, Venezuela - Epithelial fraction 12 v2 (version 2) | ecosystem: Host-associated > Birds > Digestive system > Esophagus > Crop | place...
TAGGAAGAAATTCTTCACCGTGAGGGTGGTGAAACACTGGAACAGGTTGCCCAGAGAAGCTGTGGCTGCCCCCTCCCTGGAAGTGTTCAAGGCCAGGTTGGATGGAGCTCTGAGCAACCTGGTCTGGTGGAAGGTGTCCCTGCTCATGGCAGGAGGGCTGGAACTAGATGATCTTTAAGGTCCCTTCCAACCCAAACCATTCTATGATTCTTTGATTCTTTCTCAGGCTGTGTACACCAGCTCTTAATGTTTCTTGATGTTTCTACTGAAATGTCAAAGGATGATTCACTGCATGAGACTGCAATAATTACCTACAGCAAGGCAAAAAGCATCTCTTCCCCAACATGTAGAAAAGAGGGTGAAAAACTAACTCCTTACTTTGTGCCAATGACTTGTTTGAGAACATTTTGGGGGCGTTTTGGGGTCTCAGACCACAACAAGCAACACAAAGCTTCTCCTGAAAACAAACTTACTGTTTGGCAAAACAGGGGAAAAAATGGCAAGTAATGGTGCTTTGAAAGTTAACAAGCACCTCCAGGTGGAAGGCTATGAGAACATCTATGCTATTGGGGACTGCGCAGATCTGAAAGAACCGAAGATGGCCTACCATGCTGGGCTCCATGCCAACATCGTTGTGACAAATATCATCAACAGCCTGACACATAAGCCTCTTAAAACCTACAAAACAGGTAAGGTAATCTCCTAGCACCTGGCTTTAGCTGTTGTGCTGCTTTTCTGCAGGGAACATATGTACATCTTGGGACTTGCATGGGACACTGATTAGAGGTCAGGGAACCCACAACTGAGGTTGACTATACAAGCTTATGGCTCAGGCTTCATCTTAGTTCTTGCCAAAGACACTGTAGATGTTAATTACCTGTGTCAGTCTACGGATGCAACGCGTCCTGTCTTCCTGATAAATCTACTGGTCAGTCTCTGCTATTCATCAAACTTGATTCCTTTTGTTTAAATTGCTTACTGTCCAACTGAATCCTAGGAACAAGGAGATGACTTGACTTTCTCTTCCTTTCTCCCCTTAATCTATTCAGCAAACACAAACTGAACAATCTAGTCTCAAAAATCTATCTAGGTGATGGGTTTCATTAATAAGCAACTTGATGTAAATACTCACCACAACAATGGTGAAAGCTGTTCCACGTGGATATAGGATATCTGGACAGCAGCTTGGTTTTTAAAGGTTGCGCTATCTATTTACATTCTTTATACTTAAATTTTGTTGCCTACCTGTTGAGTCCCTCTTGGGAGAGACTCATTCTACACCACACACACAGCCAGCCCAATCCTTCAGCAACCCCATTACTGAAATAGGTAGAGTAGATGGTAGAAAGGAGAGAGTTGTAAATAGTTCTCCTTGGGCCTGCTTCTTTCCTTGTCATGTAGCACACGGGTCCTGTGCTTAGCAGTGCATGTGGCTATGAGGGGGTTGGGGTGGGAAGAGAGGGTTTGGAGGAAGGGCAACAGCTACATCTAATAGGGTTTGATACTTAGCTTTGAAACTACTTAACTTAAACCTCTACATCTTTTTTCCAGGGTCACTGACATTCCTGCTTTCAATGGGCAGGAATGATGGCGTAGGCCAGCTGAACGGTTGCTATGTGGGACGTCTCTTGGTGACCATTGCTAAGAGCCGAGATCTGTTTGTCTCCAAGAGTTGGAAGACAATGGGACAGACAATGCCCTCTTAAAAAGGGGTTCAGCAACAAACTAGCAAGGAACACAGCAGCTGTAAGCGGGTGAGGGTGCGCTTTTATTGCTTGGGCAAACTGATACTGTCTCCTGCCGCGGCTCCCAAAGCCACCCGTCAGCATACTGCATTGAAAGGGTGCCCTGCCTTGCTGTACAGGGGACAGAGGCGCTTTCCAAATGAAGCACACAGGAGTTCTCATGATAAAAAACAGGGAAGGAATGTTTCCTTTACTTACCTGTTGAGAGAGCTCCGAGCAAGAAACTTGGTTTACCTTGATTTGTAACTATTAACACTGTGGTTTTCAAAATCTCTGTGGTTTGTTTGTTGTGTGTTTTTTCCTTGGCTTTCCCTGCTCTTGCTCTTCCAAAAAGTACCTGCCTCTTACAGATCTGGAATCTGCTCTGCAGCGTGCAGGAATAATGGCTTGTGGCACTGTCTGGGGAAAGCCTGCCTAAAGCCTTGGCTATGGTAATCCTGGAACTCAACAGAGTATAATGCAGCTTTGTGTCAACGTCTCCACAGCAGCTCTAATTATGTCACTTACAGCACTATACTTCAGCCAGAAGAGCTGGTTAGTTCTGTGCTAAGTGTGATACAGCAAGCACTTAATTACAGATGCTGCCTTTTTTTTTTTTTTTTAAGGTGAGATATTCCCAGAGCAAAAGTAGGGTTTGTAGCAATAACCACACTTGACACATCTTTTTCTTTTTTTCTTATAAAACAAAAAAAATCACCATGAAATATTCTCAGTAATTACAGAGATTATTGTGAGTTAAAAGCAAAACAGAAGCTCCTCATGCATCACTTCTAAAATCCCTTTCCCCTCTCTGTGGGCTGGAGGCAGAATTTTACCATCTACCCTCCAGGGAGGGGAAAAGAGAGCAGAACATTTTTAAGAGCTTTCTTTAAAGTGTGCGTGTGAAAAATTCGTCACTACAAATCTAAAATGAGGTTACTCTTTAAAAACTTCTAAACTAAAGTAACAAGAGACACTAAACAAACTCCTCAAAAGAGATGTTAACTCAATTGTTTAAGGTGATATAAATGGCTAGAGGATGATGACAGTATGATGAAATCTGACTAAAACCCTCTCATCTCTAGTCACAGCTCTTCATCAAGTCACAACACATCACACTACTACCACTCCCCCTCCTCATCACATTGAAAAAATAAAACCCACCTCTAATGCTTTTAATGCTACTCAAGTTTGTTGAAAAATAAAGTTTCATTTGGCTGCCGTTGCTACTTAGTGTCTAGCTTGGCCATTTCTTGCACATAGATGCCAATACTTTCACTGTCGAAGAGCAGAAAGTAAATGTTCTTCAAGGAAGAAGAGCTGGTGCCATCAAAATGGGTGGAAATAGCTCTTAGAGTCACCTGGGCTGCCGTCTGTTTTGGGAAGCAGTTTCTATATGGTAGGGGAAGAAAACAGAACAAGTGAGTGTCAGCTACCTGTGCAGGTATTACACACACATGATGCTGAAAGAAACAAGCCATAGTTGTACAAACTACAGGCTGCTGTTAAGATAGTGCCAGCTGCAGTTTTGCAATGTGTAAATCCCAGAAGCAAACCCCAAGGTTTTGTTAGCAATATTCACCTGCTGCTGTATTAGTTTCCTTGCTGGCATAATTACTGTTTTCATTTGCTTCTGCTTTGTATAACCACACAAAGTTTTTTAACGCCCTCCCTTAGAATTAAACTTTTTCATGTCATGCTGAGCAGGCTAAAAAGTTCAAGCGATGCTTATTTTTTTAGTTGAGAACTGAAAAAAAACCCACCAAAACCCAAACCAAAAAACATCAACTACTTAGCTGACTTCCTCACTCTGTCATTAAAAATACTTTGCTTGAGACTTCAGTGAAATTACAACCCCTAGCCAAATTACGGCCAAGACACATTCATTCATTCATTTTGACGGTAACATTCTCTAACCTACAATCTGAAAAGCTGAAAGCTAGCAGTCTTTACAGTAAGTGGACTTTTCAACTGTGTTGACATCTCTTGGGGCACCTGGCCCACATCCTTGAGATTCAAGTTTCTCGGCAGCAGCAATTTTTCCATCTTAATCATTCTTATACTCCTTTTTCAAGTCACAAAACCATTCAGCTGCAACACAGTTCCTGTGCCCTCATCTCCGTGCTACAAGGGAACTGGCTGAGAGCACACTGCTAAGAGCGCAGTTATTATGAAGGTGAGCTGCTTTGCGTCTCTGTTTACATAAAAATACGACTGCTCTAATACTGCACATAATTTCAAGAACTGTTCTACAGTTGAACTTGATGCCTATCTAATGAAATAGTCTGCCTTGCAGTATGCTCACGCTTAGGAAGGTCTCCACGTTGTTCTACTAGTCTAACACTAAACAGATTCCTTGACCTAGAAAGCATCCCTTCCTGAAGCGATACATGTGTGCCTCTACCACTGGCGTCTGGAAGGAAGCACACTCTCCTGCATTCCCTGCTGGAGTTTCTCCACTGCCTGACAATGCTTGTAATAGTTCTGCTGGTTTTGCACAACACTGAAGAGCATCGGTGCAGTGCTTGCTACATGAACATGTAGGAAGCCACATGCCTTATAGAGTCTGGGTAAGACTTTACTGGGACACAGTGACTTGTCTGAAAGTGAGTTAAGACCCAGCTTTGGGCATAACTCTGCTGGCTGCTCTTGAGTTTAATGCCTTCTATTTAGATTCTACTGCATGATAATACTCCAGAGGAAGTTAGATCCGTGCCAAAAAAATTGGCCAGCACAACCTAGCCCATGTCCTTCCTCTGAGGCAGGATTACATGCAACCTTCCTGCTTGTGAAAAGTTTGTCTAACCTATACTTAAAGATCTTCAGTAAAGGGGTTACCTCAGTATACACAGACAATCCATCCCAGGCCCTAACAATCCTCACACTTGAGAAATTATGGTATTTCTTTTAATAGTATCCAGAGCTACCTTTGCAGTGTTTTCTGTTTCCCTCCCTCTCCAATAGCACTGTGATGTGCATTTGTTTTTATTTCGCTTTCTAAGTTTGGTACTACTCACTTCTCCTTACTCAATTTCATGTTAGTGATTTCAGACTACTTACCATACTTATATTAAAAACCATCCAAAAAAAAAGATCTTGGAAACTAGTCATCAGCAACTGCTTTATCCATATTCATTGTAATACAAATGATTACTAGCAAACAGATTTTCCTACTTTTAGGCCCTGGAAACCATTTTCAGCGACCCAGATAATATGCCTTTCTGGCAGCAAGCTATCACTTTTCGAAAATGTTTTTCAGTTAGTTTATATCTGCTTCTCAGCACAAGCAATTTAATCTAAACTGCATTCCTCTACCTTTTAATGACAAGATCATAGAGGTGAAAAGCCCTGGCACAACTGAGATATCCCATCTATCGCTACATTATATCAGTTACTGTAAACAGTCCCTAAGATGGGACAGAGAAAAGAAAACGCACAGAACTGACACAGCATAATTCCCAATTTACCCAACAAAACCAGCATTTCTTGTGCAGACATGCAGGTGGAACAAAATGACAGCAAAAGCATTAAGCCTTATTTGAAAAACTCGGCCTTTTTTCAGACAACTTTGAGGTCCTTTGATAAATAAAGTGTAAACCAGCAGCATCTGGTAAGACTTACTCTATTTTGTGTTAGCAGGAGTAATTGCAAGAGCAACAGAGAGTGAAATGGAACTAAGCAGCAGAAGGATCTGCACTAAGACTAATGCTCCAAGACTGGATTATTATTAGATAACGCTCATGGGATACATGAGGTCTATAGAGACTATTTGTATTGGCATTAAAAGCTACAGTTCCTTTTTGAAAGCTGAACTTTAATAACACAGAGTGGTAAAACAATTTATCACATTTTGCTTTGATTGAACACTATAAACAAAAAGATCTGTGTATAAAGGAAGAAAAATCATTAAAAGTTGCACTGCCCTGCTATTTATTATTTTGTCCTAATCCATAAAAATATTATTTTGTCTTGAAAAGTGTCTATGTAAAAATGGCATTTTCACCTCCTTTGTATTCAGTAAGGTGTGGCGATTTCACTGATCAAAACGCAGTTTTACTCTCATTTTATTCACTGCTGAGCCAACACAACTAGACTGTACTATGTACTTTACTCTTTGGGCATTACTAACAGAATCAGTTCTTACATTTCAACTTAAACATAAGCATGTGAAGTCCCACACGAAACAATAACTTCTGCAGTTAGCAGGGCTTGTGTAACGTTTCTTGTGATCAGAGACCAAGCAAGATTAATGAACTGTCAGTTAAAAAAAAAAAACTTTGGATTTTTTAGTCAAGCACATTTTATTTGCTAGTTATTGAGAAAGAAATGTGTAGTTTCACAGTTGGTTTCATAGTTCCCATAACAGCAGAACTGTATCTGAGAAATACTGATTTTCCTTTGAAAGAAAACATTTTGCGTGACTAATCTGTTTAATATATATTCTCAGGATGACTTAAGTGAACACTCCACATTTACCTCACTCAGGTTGCATCACTGTTACTTGGCTTCAGTATTTTGCTGGTATAATGTTTTTAGTACAAATGTAGTTTTAGTAAGATTCACCACAGCAAAATGAAGAGACATAACAACTGAGGTGGTGCAGGCCCACAGCAGAAGAATGAAAATTACTGCCTAGCGATAGATAACACAGCAAGTACACTCAGCCCTCCCGTGGATTAGCTAATTTCCCTCTATAAAGGCTTTCTGGTCATTCCATGCAAACGCTGCACTTCAAACTCCTTTAATCCGGGGAAGCACGGTATCAGATGGCACCTGCCACAGCCCTCTGGAGCAGGGTCAGCCCCTTTTGTGCCACAGACCAGAGGGTAACTCTCTACCACAGCAGCAGCTCTCCGACAGCTAATTAAACCATTGCTACCCGATACATAATCCTCCTATGCCGAAAGAGTCATACCTGCCACTGGGAAACGGGGGGAAAGCCACGGACTTCAACTTCTTGTCTTCTGCGGCTGTTAAGCAGTTCTTTATAGTCTCTTCAAGCTGCTCTTCACACTTGTCTGAGCCCCACTGTGGGATGTGACAGTGGATGACAAACTTTGCTGCTAGGCCGCTAGACTGAGTAAGTGCAGCTAATACAAACGAAAATATAACATTTAGTTTTGAATAGAAACCACCCTGCAATGACCTCTCAATCCAAAGTACTTCCTTAATTACATTACCTCTCCAAAGAAATATATTAGGAATTAAAATAAGCCACAATGGCTCACTTGCAATCACAACTGGACTCTCTCGTCATCACTTTTGTGATCAATTATTATTTCTTTAGAGACCAAAGAAGCCGGGGCTCATTTGGTTAATGCACAGTTATTCAATAATATTCAATAATATTTTATAGCTTTCTCATTCAGCAAGGCCTCTGGATTTGTTTTATGCAAGGTATCAAAACCTTGCACTGAATACAGTATCATTAAACCCCCAACGCACACTTCTGCAGTGCTGGCACAGCCTTATCTGAACGCTTTGCACAATTATCCTGCTCCATCATTACAGCTCCAGAGCGTCAGGGAGTAATGTTTAGACCCACTTCACAGCCGAGTAATTTCAGACAATGACATGAAAATCGAAGATGTTTGTTGAAAGTCTCCACCAGTTATGACCAACTAGGAACGTCAGATTAATTTTTCAGACAGTGTAATATTTCTCCAGGACCTGCAGAGTCCACAGCATGGCGTCAGTTTGCTTTTGTTGCAATTGTGACCATTAGTACTTCTGAAGATCTTGGTCTCGGGGATCTCAGGTTAAACACCTTGAAATTAGCTGTGCAATTAAAGCATGAGGATGAAACACTTGGATATATTCACTTGTCCCCCATCACAGAGGAATTCTGTCACAGGCACAGAGGAATTCTGTCTAATGCTTCACTGTGCCACTTAAATTTCAGCCAGAAAAGAAATGTCCAGCCTTTAACCATAGGAGCAAATTGACTGAAAACAGCACAGGTACCCCCGTGAGCAGCACTTGAATTCAAGCCCATTAGGCTGGAGCTCAAGTGTTTGCAGTAGACTTCCAGTGATTAACAACCATTTATCATTGCTTGCCTCAAAACCAGCAGAAGGTGCAGTTTCAAACACCAACACAACACAGTGCTTGAGAGCGTACATTTTCCTATCTATTAAACTAAGATCATCTTCTTTCCTGGGACTGGCTTAACAGCACAAAAGGAATCTATTTCCTTGTTAGGTAGTGATGTCAACAGAGAAAAGTAGTTTACTTTGACGTTCTGGCATATATTTTTGATTCGATGCAAAAGTGAAGCAAAGTATCTTGTGCAAGATTTTCCCTGTCATTTGAGATTTTAAAATAGGCTATTTATTTTGGAAATTTTAAAAAACTAGACTATTTAAAGCATTTAGTTTCTTGGGTATTGAGGTATAAACCAAATAAGGCACTGGAAGATACACTGTAACTTCTCTCCATCTGCCCTCCAGCCACCTCCAACCCCCACCAATTGGTTTAATTTGTTGACAGAGGAAGACATAATCTCAATCCCCAAACTATTCACTGCTGCAGATGTGTTAAACATTTGAAGGGAGCTCTTCTGTAATTTGTATTTCTATAATGTATCTGTAGTGCCTGGGAGAAGAGCAGCAATCACTCTTCCAAAAAGCATGTAAATTATAAAGATTGTTATCACATCTTTATTTGTGTTCAAAGTAAGGTAATTGTTTGGATTATACTGTTCATCAAATATGCATAGAGCGTGATAATTTATAAGCTATCGCTGTTCTTATAACCTCTTACATTAGACTAAGAGCTGTTTCTGATTCTCACTAAGGAATGCGGTACAAAAATAGGAGAAGAAAGATGGCACAAAAGTGACAGCACAAGTTTTCCTTAATTTTTGGATTATTTCAGACAGAAATTGCCTAAGGTAAATTAGTCAGCCTGCTGTAACTTATGATGACACCTAGAAGCTCAAAGACTGGATGTGCACAGCACGCAGGTATCCTATTCTTCTTCCGTTTTTTTCCCCTAAGCAGGCTGTCTTTATCAGCTACAGCTTCGAACAAGAAACAGAAACATTTACACCACATAAGCAAGGGCACATACATAATCAAGAACAGATCAGAATATCCAGAGAAAAGAACATATGGAACGAGCTGTTTCTAGAAGAGAGCGTAGTACCCTTTTTACCTTCAGCAACTTCCAAAGGTCCTTGAGATTTGCGAAGCTCTTTCACTGTTTCTAAAAACTCTTTCCCTCCAGCCTTTTCCAATGCCTTGCCTGCAAGGACACAGAGCAAAAGGCCTTGGCTTCAAAGTTTCAGCAAAAATATAACTCTATGTTATTTAAAAGAAAAACATTGTACACATATGATCCTGTTTTCCTCTATCATCATCATCAGCAGCAAGTTTATGTTTACCACTCTATCTAGCCACAGATAACATTTCCTTTTTATTGGTTTTGAAAATCCCTGTACATTATTACTGGAAATTAATATAATTATATGTAAGAATGCTATTGTAATCTGGTTTACGGCTAAAACAGTGAAGAGCAGGATTTTCAGAACTCGGATTTTCAGCCTCCAAAATCAACCCTACTACCTTCTGAAATAAACATAGCTGGGATGCCAGTGAAGGTCTCAGTGACTGACTGTAAAAAACAATGATCCAAAAAGCTTGCTACTGGATTCTGTGCCTCTCTATACAACTGATTGCAGTCAGGCTCTCTTTTTTACCTCCCTCTTGCTTCAATTTCCGTATTTGTATGCCAGCAGTAATAATATTTCCTTACTTCACATGAGCAGTGTAAGGCTTTGTACATGAGTATTTTGAAAGTATGTAAAATTCTACAATGAAAAGCATAATTAGAGGATTTATTAATACATAGTTTTCTTCACAGAATTTTCAGAGGCAAATGTAAAAATAATCCAATAAAGACCACAATAATGATTATTTACACTTTGCTGCTCATGTGCTTCAATAAAATATCTGTGTTTTGACTGTCACAAGCCATCATTAAAAAAAAAGATAAATTAGTGATTAGCCTGTTATACCTAGTCAGATCCAGCATGATTTTCAGAAGTGTTGTGAGTGATATTTTATGGCCTGGGGAAGATTCAGATGAAACAGGATGGGATCTCAGCAGGCAGCTAGTAGACCAGCTACTGTTCCAACTCTAGATCTGATTTTTTTTTGCGTGTAGCAGAGCCTCACCTATTTCCTCCTTGAGGTCTATTTCAGCAGTCGTAGGGTGAACGATGCCTTCTACTTTCATAGAGCCAATATGGCTGATGTCACTCTGTGTCAGAGAAAGCTGTAAAAACAATAATAAGAGTATGAAAAAAAATAGTAATTTGAATGCAAAATCACTTTCATACCAAAAACCTAAAATGGAAGAAGGCTGGATATGTGTGATCCTCATTTTTAGCCTTTAATTAATTTGTACACCACTCAGATTGTTTTGTGATACCCACAGCTTGTGAGCTTTGTCCAGAAGAAGTTACTTCTAGAAAATTCATGTTCTAACATCACACTCTGAACAGAAAAGGCTGACTTTGGAAATACTTTTGTTTAAAGAGAAGAGTAATAAAATCAAAAAGCTTTTCTCCTGTAGAAAACACTTGCCCCCAGTAAATCACTTTAGGGACCGAGAAAGGCTGAACACTATCCTGATCTATAAAGGCCTCACCACCCAAGTAATTAGATTTCCTTTGATTTCCTGGCACAAATAAAATAAGGAATGCTTTACCCACCCACACGTCTGGAAACAGGCCAAAACTTGATGTCGTAAGGTGCTCAAAAAAGGCTGCTCCCCAGATTACACAGCCTCATCACTTTGAGCAACAACAGAAGACAGAAACCCTAAAAACCATTAAAAAGGCTTTAGAGCTGCTGAACACGTGCCCAGCACACCTCATTTCTTCCAAGACACACTGTAGTATTTATGTTCTAACCAGAACAACAAGCACTGCCCATTTTAGAGAAGAAAGTGAGAAGCTGTACAGATTCTGGAGGAACTTATGAGAGGACTGAACTATAAAATAAAGGAGATAAAAGTTTCATTTACCTGTCCAGATTACTGCTTTTAGCAATCTTCTGGATCTAGTACATGTCTGACCCATTCTAGGCCACTGCTTTAGCAAGAGGTGGGATCAGGGGGACTGAACTCTCAAGCACTGCTTCATACAACAAAGGTATACCATCAGTATAGGGGGGTTACAGAAGCAGTTTCAGGAAGAACACTTTTCCAGATGACCTCACTATTGGAAATAATCATAATAATGAAATATCTTGACGATATCTCCATAGTTAAATCTGTAAGAAATATTCCAGTTTCATTCAGAGGGTCCAAAAGTTAAGTAAGGCAAAATCTCTCCCTCCTGATGAGTACGAGAGGGAAAAAATACCACCAGTGGGACAGAGTTCGATGGGCACCAAGGACCTGCGGGTATTTTGGTGAGACAGTTTTGTAATTCCGGCCAGGCGAGGTGTCACAGCTTGTGCTGAGACGGAGAAGGAGGCATGCCCTGCAGCTCTGGTGAGGACCTCAATTTGAACAGTGAGCATCCAGGCACGTGGCACAAACCAACATGTGGAAGTTCTGGGTGATCCTGGGATCTGGCCCAGAAACACTCTTTTATAAGTAACAAATAGCCTAGGAGGTTAAACCTGGTTTGGCAGTATGCTAGGCACAATGCAGCCAAGTCCAAACTGAACAAAACGCTAGCATAGCTTAGGCCAAGAAATGAATCAGTAAGGTTCTCTATAGAGAAGAGAGGCTGACCAGGATTATTCTTGGAAATCTTTTAACTGCAGCCATATTTTTGAGACCCTCTAACACGCCCATGACTTCACGGAGTTTTGACATTAAATTTGAGACTACTAAGGGAGAACGTAGAGAAGATTTTGTACTGATGTTAGATCAAAAGCATCCACCCATTTCTGCTAGGCTTCATTGCTGTGATCCCAATCTCTTATAAATTTGTATTACCTTTTGTCCTGGCACAAGGCTCTTGGAGGACAAGATAGTGAAACCATCCCCGGGTCCATCTTCAGATGTTGAATTTGAAGCTCCTTCTTTTTCATTGTCTTTTTGTTTGTTCTATTTGGGGGGAGAAAAAAGCAACAACTCTCAAAGGAAAAAAAAAAAAGAAAGAAAATCAACATTTCCCATTATTCAATAATGGATAGATTTAATCAGTTACTACAAACCTCATCTTCTCAGATCGATATATTACTTATAGCCTTTTACTCCCCAAAGATTATATAACAGAGGTCTTCACTGTTTATACACCGCTAAAACATCAGTGGTTCATCTGAGGCATTACATACGTCTGTAGTCACATTAAGAGTCGGTGCACCCACATCCATCTGTAGTTTTACTAACAATTAAGGTTGTACTTATGGGTGGGTGCTAGTTTATTTTTGCTGGTAACAGAGCAGAGCTCATACTAAATCAAACAGTAACCCAGTCAAATGCCCCAATCTGAAGGAAAATGCAACTTTCTGAGCTGAAAAAAAGTCATAAGTCTCAGCTAATAAATCATAAATCTGAATTCATATTGACAGGAGTGAGCAAGCACACCTCCACACAAGCAGTCAGAATGACAAAATGAAATATTTAATAGCTGAAGTTCGAATACAAAATCCCCTTTGTGGGACACACTCCTTCATGCAGCCTAGCTCCAGGTGTAGGAAACCTACTCCTACCAGGGCTGCAGGAGCATCTCCTCATGTCTCTCAAGATTTGCTTTAAGGTACGTCAAGAAGCTAACCCTTCCTAACAAGTTCCAAACTCTGCATGTGCACAATTCAAAGTTGGTAGCTGAGATCAATATCTAGAGGCATCCTGTTAAGGACCCCATTAAGCAACTTTGTTTTCTTTTTAAAAGTTGTTTCTGCATATTTTCAGCTATGGAAACACATTAAAGCTTAGAGGCATCCAGAAAGATGTGCTTAACACAAGTTCAGTAAGCTGAGGTCAAAGCTTAATATCGTTTAATCCTACCCAATCAAAAATTTAGCAGTGTTTTAAGATGCATGCTCTGGAACGACAAACCAAGAGCACTGATCTGGGTTACTGCTTTACCAAATTAAACCATTTTGGATTCTGAACAGAGGATTGGCAACTGCAAGGGAAGGCGCAGTGGCCAAGTTCCAACCCCTTTACTCTTCTTGCAACTCTTAAAAACTATTAACAACAGCACACCTAAGAAACAAAGAGCACACACACATGAAACAAAGAGCTTGTCAAAATGACATTTATGTACCATGTCAGAACAAGTTCTCTGGACAGCAAAAAATCTTCAACAGCTATACTGTAATTGTACAAAGCTGAAGGTGTGACATCTTTCAAGTAGACAGTGTTTTAAAATACAGCCTCCTTTATTTTAAAGATACAGTTCACTGCCACACACTTAGTGTGGACATAAAGAGATTCTACACACTTATCAAGAAAGTATTGCAAAGGTGACACGGAAATCTGAAAAATTTCCCTCAAAACTTTAAAGGTTTTTGTTATGAAAATTCATTACATAATTTGTGTGTTCGCCTTTATTTCTAAAGTTCAGAGGAAAAAAATAAATCCTGGTGTGTCTATTATCAAGTCCTACCTCCCATTTCCAGTTGTTACAAACAAACAATGCAGAAGCGCTGACTTATTCCTCCTAATAATCCTAGTTGGTTTTGATCCACTTCCTCTTTCACACCTCTGGAATCCCACATCTGCCTCACGCTTACCTTTTTGGGTGTCCGGGCCTTGACAGACTTTGCCTTCTTCGCACTCTTTTTGTTCACCATGGATTTCCTTCCCTTCTTCTCAGGAGTAGGGGAAAGGATGGTCTCAGATTTGCCTTTGGCACCCCGTTTCTTGGCTAGAAGCTCTGGCTGAATTCTGGGCAGGACACCTCCACTTGCAATAGTCACACCTTTTAGCAACTGCAAGGAGAAGCAGTGTAAAGGAGCACATTACAGATTCTCTTCATCTGTACTCTAGCTATTTTTGCTGACTACATTACACACATGCAAGTAGAAGGCACACTTCCTAAAGCATTGCACCTTGTCCCTTTATCATGAAAAAAAACCCCAAAACCCAGAAGCTATTAGGGAGAAAACCCACAATCATAAGAAACCTGGCAGGTGACGGCGAGGTCAGCCAGCACATCCCACAGAACTCTGTTACTGTACTGGTCAATCACTGTCCTCTCTTCCAGTGCCAGTCTTTCTGCATACCTGCCCTTGGTGACTCACAAGCAGTGAATGACGCTAAGAGAAGAGGATAAGGGCCTGCAGGACACTTAAAAAAATGACTGCACAACAGCCATGCTCAAAGAAGGACTGGTTGCAGATCTCTTTGGCAGGTGAACAGATTCGGTGAAAGCAAGCATGAGCCCCAAGAACCTGTTTTTCAGAGGTGAACAGGAATGGACTGTGATATTAGGTGGAGGACAACACTAGACCTAGTCCCCAGTTCACAGGCCAGTGACCAGCACCATGGAGCAGGGAATGGGCTGGTAGTGTTAGCGTGCTTTTCCCTCTCTCCTGGCCTCTGTTTTGATTTATCAGCCCCCTTCACTGTAAACAGCTAGACGACTTCACAGGCACCACATTTTCGTTATTGAAAGCAGTCAAATTAAGTGCAGGAATCTCTCAAAGTGAGAATGATGCCATCCATTTTCACATGGGGCCAACCAAGAAGGGATCCTCTGATGCTGACTGAACCTTTCTGGCACTCCTGAATGCTGCAGTTCACAACCCATGCCACGATCTCTCTTCTCACTCCACAAGTTTAGCAGAAGCAATCCCACAGGTGACCCTCAGAGTCTGAGCACTGCAAACCACAGTCCAGGTGCCAATGGACCTGGGCGTATGGAGGCGGAGGCAGTCCTGGAGGCAGCAACAGCAAGCAGTGAGCCAGATCCCTACCCAAGATGGGCCTCACAGGCAGTATAATAGAAAACACACATTTCTACAGCTTTTGGGAAAAGGTCTCCCATACGACATATTTTCTTTAAGTGTTGGATGTTCCTGAGGAAAAAAATTAAGCATCAAGTCTACCCACTTCAACAACACTCTAAGGCTATGAAAGAAGCAAAATTTATATCCAGAAGATTTAAGATGAGATCTCTCTGAACCTTCTTTTTTGTTTGCTTTCATTCAAGTGGGCACAGTCCTGTCTTCTTCTGCCAATAATTGTGTTCTCATTCATGTGTCAGACTTCACCGTTTCTAACCTTGCATGGTAGCAGCTTCATTCATGCCACAGCATGTAACTCTTGTACCAAAATGTAAACAGGTACCTGATTCAGTTCCTCATCATTTGCAACTGCCAGGAGGATGTGTCTGGGGGCAATTCTTCCTTTCTTGTTGTCTCGTGCTGCATTTCCTGCTAATTCTAGGATTTCAGCTGTAAACGCATTGAGATAAAAATGAGTAGCAAAAATGCAACCTAAATACACCCTATATACAGATTTTACATTCCTTCTTAATACCCATTTACCTTTTCAGGGGTGTTTCCCAATTTAAATGGTCTTTGCTACAGAAAGGCAGAAACCAAACCACACTAAATGTATCTGTAAATTTACATAAAATAATTTATCCTTCCTAAATCTCTAATGGATAGCTAGCAGAAAACATGCTAAGCTTGGTTCACATAACTTCTTTGACAAGTCCGAAGTCAGAATTCCCTTTCAAAAAAACCAAGAAACACTCTATGAAAAGGTACATCAGCAGTCCAACATTTACCAGTAACCCTGTAACAATAAAACAGCAAAGCATGCAATGAAACCCCAGACCTTGACAAAACAGCAAGGATTCTCAGGACCAGGTAAGACGAAGACTGAGGTGCATTTAAAGAAATACTTTGAAAGCCAGCAAACTAGCCAGGCAATGCTGCAGTTCTGCATTAAAGGGCATTGAAAATCTGTGAGAAGCTTCATTTCAGAACAAGATATGAAAAGTTTGACTTAGAGGCAAGCAGAGACAACATGAGAGCTTCAATGCATTAACTACTGGTAGAAATTTCCTTCTACACCTCTGTGAACAGGAGGTCACTTCAAAAGTAGTTTCTCTACATTTGCAATCACATTTATACTGTGACTAAAGTCACTGAGCTTGTTCTAATTGTCATAGAGGAAACGCAGACACTTCTTTCCGAGTTTATTTTAACTGTAGCAACCAGTTTAATTCATTTACTTACACGGTTTGGCCCCCACTCGGAAGTTATTTCTCATGTAAGAACTCTACTGAAACACTGAGCAGGAAGGATAAGAGAATGTTTTACTCTAAATAATCATAAAAATTGTATTCACACCTTGTTTCATTTTAAAAGTATCCAGTGTCCCTGCCTTCTGGTTTTTGTTTTTGTATTTACACCTGGCAGTAACAAGGGTAAGAAAGTTACAGTCCATCAGTGTCCTATTAATGATATCTTACTCCTTTTTATCAACTAACTCAAGAACTGTAACTACCATAAAAAGAACTTTCATGAAAAATCTAGTAGAAATCTACATAATGCTCTCTGGCTAAAATCCAAAGGATTTCAACAAGAGGTTAGCTCTCGGTTCATGGGAAAAATACAAGCTTTCAATTTTGCTCAGTTAGAATAACAAAAGCGCATATTTGTCATCCAGTTATCACTACTACACAGCATACATACTTAACAATGTTGGAGATGTAAAAGCCATTGTTTAGAATTATGTGCGTATTCACAGTGAATTGTTTAAGAAACAGCCAGTGTCTGTTGAAAATTTTCAGTTATTCATGCAAAACTTTCAAGGAACGTTATCCAAGTTGCAAAGACAAGCACTTAAATTTTAGAACCGTGGTTGCAATAACTAGGCCACTGCCATGAGGAAAAAAGCAGTGTGCAATCAGATAATCAGAAATAGCATCACACCACTAATACACACTGTCTTACCTTAAAAGTTAGGGCAGCAACCTTGGCTCTGGCATTTCCTAACTTTGGAGCGTTTGACTTGGACTTTAAAGCAGGACACTGAAAAGAGATCCTGCATAACCCAGCCATATTCACACCTGTGGGGGCTGCAGGGCTGGAAGTTTCAGACCCCACTCCCAGACCTCTGCCAGTGGAGCTAATGCAGCGGCAAACAGCAGGAATAGATTGCCATCCATTGTGCAGACCAGCATAAAGCAAGAAAAGAGACCCAGACTCCTCCGGTGAGTTTTGCAGATTGGTGCTAATAACAAAGGAAGACTGCATCAGGACAAAAAAAAGCAACATATACTTACCTGCATGGTAACTGAAGTTCTTTTAAACGTGCCAACAACAGGCACATCCTGCTACCTGTGTGCTCACCCCACTCCCCCAGGTTCTGGGTCCTTTGGCCAGCAGCATCCTGATGGTGCACTCAAATGTCCTCTGCCTAATGTTAAGAGCAAAAAATGCAGAACACTCAAATGCCAGCCATCTACCACAGGACACCGGGAAGAAGGGAATCCAAGGCAGAGATGACATATGGCAGACTGTGGAATATGCATATAACTTATCAAAAGATGCCAATTATTTGCATAGGTAAATAATTGCCTTACCTCCTTCCAACAATTGCCTATATGCATATTTTTCTAATGCTGGAGGCAGGGACTCATAGCCTTAAGAATATACAATGGCACTTGCAAAATGCAACATCAAATCTGGAGGCTTCCGTTATCGCATCCTCTTCTGATAAGAACAGATCCCTAAAGAAACTGCTTTACATTTCAAGTAGAAACATCTTGACAGCTGAGTTTACCTAAGCTCCAAGAAGACTAGTCTGAGAATACAGGTCCTATAATAAAGTCCTATACTATAACAAGCTTTCTTGTATTCTTAGACATAAGCTGATTTTACTTTATGTGCTCTCAACAGCAGGCATTAAAAATTAAAGTGAAATCTGCAATAATCTTGCTTCCCTCAAGATTCAAAATTCACAAAGATGCCTCCACACTAGAAACATAACTTCAATTTCAGACATCTTCAGCGCAGATGGCTAAGAGCTCGTTTATGCACTCCACAGCTCGCCTTAGCCTCAGACAGACATTGAATGTATGTCAACAGAGTAATGCTCAGATCTGTCCACTGCCTCCACAAAACACCCAGTCTTATTAATGGAGCCTTTTTTCCTGTTTGGTAAGCACTCAGGACCAGAGCAGAACATAACTGTCTTCCAACCAACACAAGCAGCAGCCAAGCTATGACTGAATGGGATTACATCTTCTCATCCTGTGACATGCAGGAAAAAGAGGTTTCTTTAGCTGATGGATCAACAGATTTGGAGTGTCTGGGAACTAAAAGCATCATAGCCAGGCCAAAGGTGTTTGTTCAGCTGAGCTCAGCCTGTTTTTGTGAAGTGCTCAGCTGGACTGATAAAAATATATGAGAATTACTGATAGCAGAATCGGGAAGATTTCAGACAGGTTATCTTGTTTTCCACTTCCCCTTTAGGATAAGTTTTGACAGTTGCTGTTACACTACCATGTACAAATCTACCCAATAATACCTTTACTCTGAAAAGAAGTATCAGACGATGGAGTCCTTCGTCCTCCATTTGCAAGTGGAAAAGTATCTGCTCAGTTTGTCTCTTGACGGCAGATGAGTGAAACGGACAGAAGAAATGGCAGCTGATGTCCTTCGAAGGAGGAGGTATTTGCTGATGTTGTGTTCTGCCCTAATTTAGAGAAGATGGCTTTCCATTGACATCTTCTGTGAGTTCCTCTGACCAGCACACCATTCACATGTCTTCTGCTTCCTAAGCAAGAGGCACCTGTACTATTTGCCTCCGTTTTGGGAAGGTGCATTATGGGACACATGCAGTTGATGTTTGATTTAGATGATGATGACTTTAGTCAGTCCCATGCACACTCAGAGCATGGTCTGGCATGCATCTGTTGCAAAGTCCATAAATCCAGTGGGACCAAGGCAAATTTTTTGTGGAGTTTTAAGTCTGAAGACAGTAGAGCCCAACACTGTTCCAATAAACACAACCTTCTGGATAGAAATTAAGCTGCAGTTTTGCAATACGATTTTCAAGCCTAAGATATAAAACAGCATAGACAGATTATGAAAAAAAGCCTTAGAACACTGATGAGATCTCCTTCACATTAGCTAATCAGTCGAGGTAAAAGTACCTCTTCTTGAGATACACTGCGGTGATTGCTGGCATTTTAACAATGGGGTTGATAAGCAAAAGTGCAGATTTGGTGTTGATAATGGCTGTGAGGTGCAGCCACAATCAATCTTGCATATAAAGGGAAAAAATGGGGATCTAGTAGCTCATGACACAGAACACATACCAAAGCCAAAAGGCAGTCTGAATCACATGGCAGCTGGGAATAAGGATGCCCAGGATGTACATGCACCACCTGGATGATGCTAGTCAAGAGGCTCAGTGCTTCAGGGCAACAGAAACACAGGCCATCAACAGACCATGTGCACAGCTGATCGCTCACAGGAGAATCGCCAGTCCATGCTAGGCCCTGGATGAATGCAGTCAGACTGCTCTGGTCCTGTTTGACCTTTCCAGCCTCATCTACCTTGCCCTTATCCCAGCCATGACTTGCTTTCCCAGCTCCACAGCCCACTCTCCTTTCCTCAGCAATCCACACCTAAGACTTCTATCTCAGTTGCCTTTCCTGGACAGTCTCCGTTTCTGCTGTCTACTCTTCTCAGTTGTAGCAATACTCAGGCTCAATCTTCCTTTCTAGGTTCTTCATTATCAGCACGCCCTTCATCCAACCCTTGTCCTATGCCCCATTTTTCCAACTTATTCTCCAGCTCCCTGGCAGGGTTTCTGGACACCCTTTGCTATTTATTTGCCCACTGGTCACCAGTTCAGCCCTCCCCACTAGCCAGATCCATCCCTGGCTCTGTCTCCAACATCAATATTCTTCTCTCATTACCATTGTCTCCCCAGAATTTTATTATCTGTTCCCAGACTCCTTCTCTGCCCAATATGGAACCTGTTGCCAGTCTCCTATTCTGCTTATCCAGTTGACTCCAGGCTGCCCTTCTCACCTCACAGACAGTAAGTAGGATTAGCCTCTCCTTCAACTCCTATTCATGTACTCCCAGCCTTCAGCCCCAGACCTCTTGCCACCAGCCCCTGTGAGGCTTTTGTTGGTTCTGCCTTCACATCGGAGAGCTTCCTCCCCTGTGCTGCACGGTACCACTGAGACCACAAAAAGCCCACCCCCTGCTCTCAGTGCTGTGACAAGAAGCAGCTGGGGACAGCAGTGAGAGGGAAAGTCCTCCTGAGCACCTGTAGCCACAGGCTGAAGCATGCTCAGCCACCACATGGAGTGGCCCATGCGCAGTCCTGGCACATGTCAGAGCTGAGAAGCTGAGGCATGCTCTGTCACTCTCGGGGGATGATGCATAGGCAGTCTGGGCAGCACTGGGAACTAGGAGAGGCTGGAGCATGCTCAGTGAGGACCAAGTCTTTGGAGATATTAGCTGTTAAAATTCAAAGAAGTCTCTGCTGAACATGAGCAACCTGTGTTTTTTCAAAGTTACAGCTTGGCCAAAGAGAGCAGATTTCTCCAAGATGGCAAAGACCACCCTTCCCCTTTTGTAAAGCATTGTATCTGCTCAAATGCAGAGAAGCACCCAGGCGTTCAGAGAAGTTCTCATGAATGTTTTAACTTAACAAAAAAGCATGGCTCAACTTGCTTCTGTGAAACAGTTTAAGAACCAGACTCCCTTATTCACACTCTCCCAGATTTAGCCTGAAACAGTTTCCCTGCATGCAGGCTTTCATCTTCAGTAGCCACCATTTCATAGTTGCAAGCCCTTGAAAGAAAACTGGAATTTGTAATAGGAAGCATCAGATGATATTAAGAAATGTTACCAGTTTGGTAGATAATACCCCCTTTGACAACAGCCTCGGAAAACCACATTTTGTTTCTAAAGCCTTCCAAAAACGAAAGAATATATTCACACATATATACTAGGAATATGCAGAGTTAGATGTTGCAACACTGTTTTTCAATTGAACTATCCACCTTTGTAATCTTTTCAAACAAAACTCTGGATAGAGCACAGAACCTTTGGTTTGGGAACACCACTATCCACAAGCAATAGGCATTTGCTCAGAAACATTACTCCATTCCATTACAATATACACAGCATTGAGGCAAGATTGGGTTCTCTCTCTGCTGAAGCAAGCAGCTTAGAACAGCATTCTCTTACAACTTATGTGGGCCCCCAGCCTACACATCTAGCAATTTTCTTGCCTGGTTGACTACACATTCTTTTTTTCTAAAACAAAGTATAGGCCCACACATAATCTGGCCTTATCATATTAATGATTTAAACTAAACTGCACTTACTAGCCAGAAGCCGAGCCAAGACATACACTTTTCTAGTTCAGACAACAGGTAAACAGCACCGCGCTGTATGTTATAAAAAGACGACCATAACTCAGTCTGCACTACTAAAGTGCTGCATATACCAGATGTGCTGTTGACAATTTATTACTACACCTTTTAATAATTGCTACAGCTCAGAACAAGCAGCTCCAAATGTTTATCCTAGAAACTCCTTTGAATGCTAAGGACCCCTGCGGAGTGCAAAAAGAAAAAGAGTACTTTTTCCCACAGACTGAAGGTCAGCAGAGTCATTATGCAGCATGCTATTCAGTTATAAAAGTTAGCACAATTTCAAAAAAAACATGTACTATGGTTTTCATCTTGCAATACCCAGACATCTTGAAGTCTGTAGATGACTTCCAAGCAATTCACAATCGATGGTAAACCAAACGCACCTTGCTATAGAGAAATTCATGTTTACGAAATTCCTGAGGAGGTCTGAACCTCCACTAGAAAACATACAGGGGCCTACCAACAAAAACAAGGTTGAAAATCCCTGTGGTAAAGCAGGAGAGCTACAAATCCTCTGTCTCTGCCTTTCCCCCTAACTCCCTGCAGCCTCTGAAGCACCCCTGCTGAGTAGCACTCCATGTTGCAGACAGCTAAACAAGCTCTACAAGCCACGGACTTTGCCGGTACAGCACAACTGCACCAGCTCTACTGGGAGAGAGATTTCTGCAGTTACAAGACTTCATTTTTAATGTACAAAACTGGACTGTGCAAATATGAGTATACATATATTCTTAATGAAGTGAAAGATCTCCAGAAACATTTAGAGAACTGACCTTTCTCTATGATGAATCAATCAATATAAACATGTTTGGTCTTACATAGTAAAAGAATAAAATTAAATCGAATGAGTGGGAGAGATGCTCACCATCTTGGGTTTTGATTCTGCTTTTCAGTGGTGTTTTGTTTTATTTTAAAACCAGCTCCTTTTCGGGACTTATCTCTTGAAGGAGCTGGGAGTGAACATAAATGCAAGCTTGAACATTTTGTCTACATTTCTTCCACATAAGCAATACTTTTCCACTCCAACTCCAGAAGTAGCCTCAGAAAAAAAAAAAAATTGATTCCCACCCTGCAACTAATCAGCACATATGTGGAAGTTGCTGTAACATGCTGTTATGCAACATCAGAAATTTAATTTTTTAATAGTGAAATTATCACTGTTTCAGATTTTCTCCACATCTGAAACAAAACAGTGCTTTTATTGTCTGGTAGCTAGAACAGGCTTTCACACGTAAAAAAAGACAGCAACGTTTACACAAAGACTGGTGTGCTGTTATACAGACAAACAGGCTCCATTCAAGTTTCATCCATGCCACTTTGGCAATAAACTATGCTCCCGAAACACAACCCACTCAGCTAATTCCATCCAGGCTTGTGACTCCTCACAGATTCCCTAATGCACCTCAGTCTTGATCTGTAACACCTAAGTAACCCAAACCAGAATCCTCTCTGCACCGGGTGTTGTAACAATTCGCTAAGGTGCTATTCTCCACAATTAAATAAGAAACTGAGCAGATATGATCATAGGACAGTCTGAAATAGTGCAATACATCACAGTAGATTGCAGTATATTGTATCACCATGTGTTACTCGCGCCGTCCTCTGAGGTCAGTTTCAGAAAGCAAAAAGAAAACTCAGGGTATGTGGGAAGATTTAAACCCTGACACAGTTTCTTTACACACTTAGGCAAGCCAGAAAGATTTTCAAAATACAAATAAACAACCTCCATATTTCATAACTTTTTGACGCTGTTCTGCAAGGAGAAGTGCAGCCAGTGAAACAGAGTTTGTTCACTTAAAAAGCATGATAGATGTACAAGGCGGGTTTGCGCTTTTTTTCTCCTGTTACTCACATCCAGGTGTACCAAAGGCCTAATTCATATCAGTTTTCTCTTAGACAGAAACTACCTAGATGCAAATCCTCACTCTGCAAAGCAATAAAAAATAATCCTTCCAGCTAATAACCAAACATTGCGCTTCTAAAGGAGAAAATTTCCATCCTCAGCCTCTTCAATAAGCAAATGAATCTCCTCAGTGTTGTAAGCAAATTTAAATAAACCCTGCCCTTGCAGACCCTGATTTGCAGAAGTGCTGAACACGTTCATATCCCATCCCATGGATATCCCTGGCTTCTGCATGTGATCAGCACTTCCAGGATCAGGCTCTTGGTTTACCTGCTAGGTACTCTATGACAGCTGCCATGTAGACCGGTGCTCCAACACCTATCCGGTACTTGTATGTTCCTTTCTTTAAGTAGCGCATCATCCTCCCCACAGGAAAAATAACGCCCGCCCTGCTTGAGCGTGACAGTTTGGACATTTTCTTCTTCCCACTTCGGCCCGACATCTTGCAGCTTTGTGCTTTTCAATTTGCTGGTGATTCTTATCCCCTCGCTCCAATCCAAAAGCTGCAAGAGAAAAGAAATAGGATTGGTGTCTAGCATGTCAGAAATATCTCTATACATTACTGTGTTGTTCCAGAAGACAAAATCCAAACCCATTCTCAACACTTGTTAAAGCTGAGACATTATTCATTAAAAGCTGGATAACTGGAACATTTGCTATAGCTTTTCTTTTGACTACGGCACTGTCCATGTAGCAATAGCACAGAAGAAGTGGTTTGGAGAATATAAAAAAAAAATTAAAAAATCAAATGTACATTAATCTTTTTTTTAAAAAAAACAACACAACAAAAAACAAACCACAAATCACACTAAGGCAGACACTACAGCACAGAAGATTTCCATGCTGATTGTTAAGTTTAGCAAGTTATAAACAGCTGAGAAGAACTGGCATAATGCAGAGCATTAAACAAGCTGAACAACAGATACTGGTGCCACCTGTAAGTAGAGGGAGTCATACTACTTGCACAGGAGAAGATAAAACCTACCTACAAACACACTGCTTCTTCACGGGTCTTTAATACAGGGAATTTCACATGCACGACTGAAGAGGAGAAGCAGGCAGGCAGCTATGCTTCAAGCACCAAGCACCTCCACTCGCCATGCTCTGGCCTCCGGGGGCCAGCTCACAGGCTTCACCGCTTTCATAATTTTCCCTGGATCACCTTCACAGCAGCTCCTGGGAGCCCCAGAAGCCTTCCTCCACGGAGCTAAGGGGAAGTCTTTAATCTCTCATCTTCAAAGGATTGGCTATCAGGTTTTTCTGTCCACCAAGCTCCCTGAAGATGTATTCTTTTCCCTGCCTTAAGAGCCAATCCAGTCTATACACAGAAGCAAAGAAAACAAATCTCATATTCTCCTTGTTTTCTGGCTACAGTGAGACTGCAGGTAAACAGACAACAAACCCCCAAGTCAGCCACTCCACTTCAAAGTGTGCACATGGTCGTAGCTACACCTCTAGTTCTGACTCTCAGCCAAATAAACAGGAAGTTTTAACTCTGGGTACAAAAATTGTTTTTAACTCCATTTTGATAGCTGCCCTGGTAGCCTAATCAGGATCCTGGTTACTCCTCTGAAGTAAATGATGAGCATGTCTGCCACAGATGGTATTTCTACTAATGAAGGCAGAGCTACTTAATTCCCAGTATTAATTCACCCCAGTGAAACAAGGAAACAAAAGGAGGCAGATAATTTGAAAAACATTATGATGACTTTAGGTGATACTGTTAAATTTTATCACAATACGCATTTTAAATAGCCTTCCCAAAAAAAAAAA
>Ga0065711_1033845_pt1 | contig 24736 bp, 22 predicted proteins | sample Hoacrofraction12_FD_59098 | JGI IMG/M metagenome (GOLD analysis project Ga0065711, IMG submission 59098) | Hoatzin crop microbial communities from Cojedes, Venezuela - Epithelial fraction 12 v2 (version 2) | ecosystem: Host-associated > Birds > Digestive system > Esophagus > Crop | place...
GGTATCCCCCTCAGACAAGGGCAGCAAGGTTCAGTGGAGCAGCCACGTGCTGACACACCACTGCTTTTCAGCCAAACTTCTCTCCAGAAAAGGGACCCCAGAGAATGGAAGAAGTCCTATAGGTGAGAAACTGCAAAGGGACCTGCCAGTGTTGTATCTAAAATCTGAATCATCCACCCGCTCAAGCACAGCTGAGTGGAAAGACATCAAAAAACCTAAGAGGAGAGAGTTGGCGAGGTCCCACTGAAGTCCATCAGCTTTGACATTTTTAGGCTTAACCAGCCAATCTTTAACAACAACACGTTGTTCCTCCAGGTCATCAGCAGCAGGTTCCCACCGGTCTCTACAGAGGAGCTCACTGTTGCCATCATCACTGAACAGGTGGGAAAACTGGGGTTCAAGAATGGGAAGCAACTTGACCAGGAACTCCTGTAGCAGAGCAAGCAAGGGAACTATCATGTTCCAAATCCTCTGCCCTCATCCCCCGCCTGTCCTGTCCCTGAGCTGCCTTGCCTTTTCTGGAGAGCTGTGTTTCAAGGAGCCTGTGCAGAAACCATCCCCAACAGTCCTTCTGGCTCTCCACAGGTTTGATTCACTGAAGTTGCATTTCTGAGGCCCTTGCTGGACTCCTTTGGCTCAGAAGGGAGTGTAGACCACTCCACAGCCTCAAACAACTTCTTGATGTTAAATTCTCCAATCTCCCAATGCTGAATCCACCTTGAAATTGGTCTCAAAACCGCTCTTTGCCAGCAGTTAGGAAGGCGGCTTAGCAGGAGAAGAGGAGGTGGAAGGGAAAAGAAATTAGATACATTTTCTGTGAGAGGAATTAAAAAGAAAAATTCAGCTCAACAGCAGAATACTGGAACTGTGTCTGGGAAAATGCACTGTTGTGAGGAGAGGTAGCTGCAGGGGGCAGGTACATGAGATATGCTGGCAGTGGTGGGAGGACTCCAGGAGCACAGCTGGCAGCAGCAAATTGGACATCTTGCCCAGGTCAGCCCTGGCCAAGGTCAAAAGCCAGGGTCCAAGGGGCATGGTCTGATAGGGCTTCCTGGCAGGGGGAATGCAGAAATGTGGGAGGGATTTAATCACAACAGTGACAAATATTAAAAAGCCCCTTAAAATTGGAGCTTAATACTTGAGGAATCATAGAATCATAGCATGATTTGGATTGAAAGGGACCTTAAAGATCATCTAGTTCCAACCTCCCTGCCATGGGTAGGGATACTAGATCGGGGGGGCATTCTCTACTGATGGGACTCGGAGACACCACGATCACTGCCAGCCATGGCTTTCCTCAGACCTCCTTGCAAAACCCTGGCAAAGAGGTGGATTGGTGACATCTTCAAAGCTGGAGACTTGTTCTTCACCCAGTCCTGCTGATGGCGGGGAAAATGCCAAATTTCTGTTGTGTCAGTTTTCCCAGGGATGGTGGTTTACAAATCTCCTTTCAGGACATATGAACTGATTTGAGGTGATAATTGGAAAGGACCTAAGTCCAGTTAGGGGCTGGACATCTGCACTGCGTGGTTTTCATTGTCTGCCCTGAAACATCCTTTTCGGGGGGCAGGCTATTTTGCCCTCCTCCTTTTTCCCCCTACCTCCCCCTCATCTCCTCCAAGCTTGACAGGGAGAGGTCAGTCAGTCCGTCACTGCTAATCTTTGGATACTTTTAGTGTCACTCTAATGACAGCACACCTCTCTGCCGAGCAGCCAAGCCGCCGCAATAAAAGCCTCTTAAGACCAGAAGCCCCTCTGAGCAAAGTGGCTTGCCCGCTGCCGGGGCCCTTCCTTCCCCCTGGAAATGGCATCCGGCCGATTAGCCCTGCCGCCCGTGACAAGAATCGGATGTGAAACCTTCCACTTTTAGATGCATTAAAGCCCTGCGCGGGAAGCGCTCAGAAGTGCACTGCTCGCCCCCTTTGCCTGCCCTCCCACCCCTCCCTGCTCCCATCCTTCCGCTCCACTCTGGGGACCAAGCAGCTCAGGCGATGATGTTCTCAGGAGCACCCAGGGTGGTTTGGCTCATTCCCCCCCACACACTCCCTCTCCGTTTTGTCGTTGCTAAGGTCATATCCTGACGCTGTTAGGCTATTAGGGCTCTGATGCATCAGGATGGCTTTGCCATAGGACCCCAGGTTTAGCCATGACTTGCCATAAAAGAGATCCAGGTTGGTTCCCAGCAGCTCTATCCAAAATGGTAAATCCAAGGGTGCCTAGCCAGCACTTCGGATGCAGTTGCCGTGTTTTGCAGAGTAAGATGGTTTGACAGTATAAAATCATCCAATTCTTGCCCTTTGGTTTTGGGAGCAGGAACTGGGAATGTTTAACAGAGGCGTAGCTTTGGTGGCTGTCAGACCCAAACCAGATCTTCTTGGCACCACTGTTCACAAGGAAAATGGAGCCAGATGGCAACCAGGGGACATCACAAGGCAATGCTCTTTCAGGCTCCTCTCTTCTGCTCTGGGGCCCCCAAAGTAAGAAGGACACAGACTTGTTGGAGCGAGTCCAGGGGAGGGGCACAAAGATGATCCGAGGGTTGGAGCACCTGCCCTATGAGGACAGGCTGAGACAGCAGGGGTTGCTCAGCCTGCAGAATAGAAGGCTTCAGGGAGACCTTAGAGCAGTTTTCCAGTACCTGAAGGGGGACTACAAGAAAGCTGGAGAGGGACTTTTGACAAGGGCCTGGAGTGATACAGCAAGGGGTAATGACTTCAAGCTGAAAAGGGTAGATTTAGATCAGATATAAGGAAGAAATGCTTTACTATGAGGGTGATGAGGCGCTGGACCAGGTTGCCCAGAGAAGCTGTGGCTGCCTCCTCCCTGACAGTGTTCAAGACCAGGCTGGATGGCGTTTTGAGCAACCTGGTCTTGTGGAAGGTGTGCCTGCCCATGGCAGGTGGGATGGAAATCAATCTTTATGGTCCCTTCCAACCCAAGCCATTCTACGATTCTATGATTCACTGGGTTTTGTCTGCTTCAGCACTTGGTTTTCAGCTCAGCTGCCAGCAATACATGTGAGTGAGAGGGCAGTACCCTCGTGGATGGGATGGGAACCACAGAGCATGGTTACTCTGTGCTTGGGGTGAAAGTCTAAGGTTTCCAGCCAATTGTCTCAGGCCCACTCTATGCTGGGTCCTCCCCTCCCCCCTCAAGGGAGCCAGTGTGTCATTTCCCACTCCAAGTGGCTGCAGAGCTATGCTGTGCACTGGTAAAGAGCTGATGAATGAAGTGTGCAGTAATATTAATAATAAATAAGCTTGTCTGTTGGTTTAGAGGATTTTGTTCTGCTGCAGGGCTCATCAAAGCATCCGCTGGGACCTGTTGCATTCTAAGGCAGCGGGTCCCTAAACCATTAAGCCATCTCCGTAACAATGTACCATACATTCACTTGCTTTGGACATTGCATGTTGGTACATCCCCTGATGCCCAGCTCTCAGCATCAGGGAACGTAGGAAGGCAGCATGAGCTCTGGCACAACTCAATGGCAGCCCAGCTCTCACAGTGTTTCCCCTCATTTCACTAAATTCGGGTTTGCAAGGTAGAAGGTTGATAGCTCAGTATGGTTCTGCTCAGCTCAGCAATTCGGTTGTGTTCAGAGAAGTGCACCCCGGGGAAGGTGAGATGTGTTATTCCCATGCCCTGGCGCATGTCCCAGGCAGTGTAGGGATGAAGTCAGCGGGCTGCCGGGGCAGATGGGTGTGCTGAGAGATGTAGGCAGACAGCGTGAGCTGGAGCGTGGATGAACCAGAACCAAGAGGCAGTAAGTCACCAGGAGTCAGGCAGGGCACAGTGGGGAGCTGGGATTGCATGCTGCAGCCCCAGCCATTTGGGGGTTTCTGACTGACTGTGCAACTCACTCGACTTTATGCAAGGACTTGGGTATGTCTCAGACTTTCTTATTAGAAACCAGTTTCACCAACCCTCCTGAGTCACCGTGGTTATGACTGTATTAGAAATAGGGCAGTGGTAGGTAAGGTGCTCAGGACCTGGAAACAAATCACTGCTAAATTTCCAGTGCAGTCCCTGAGCACCTGTGGACCAGCCCAATTAGCTGCCTCCCATGTGATACACAGGAACAGTTCTACAATCATCATGGGTCAAGAGGCCGTACCCAACAGTCACAGAACCATAGAATCATTTAGGTTGGAAAAGACCCTTGAGATCACACCATTAAGCTAACACTGCCAAGTTCACAACTAAACCATGTCCCTAAGCACCACGTCTATGCATCTTTTAAATACCTCCAGGGATGGTGCGTCAACCACTTCCTTGGGCAGCCTGTTCCAATGCTGGACAGCCCTTTCAATGAAGAAATTTTTCCTAATATCCAATCTGAACCTCCCCTGGTGCAACTTCAGGCCATTTCCTCTCATGCTATAGCTTGTTACTTGGGAAAAGAGACCAACACCCTACAACCTCCTTTCAGGTATCTGTAGAGAGCAATAAGGTCTCCCCTCAGCCTCCTTTTCTCCAGGCTAAACAACCTCAGTTCCCTCAGCCGCTCCTCACAAGACTAGTGCTCCGGACTCTTCACCAGCCTCATTGCCCTTCTCTGGACACACTCCAGCACCTCAATGTCCTTCTTGTAATGAGGGGCCCAAAACTGAACACAGTATTCAAGGTGCAGCCTTACCAATGCCGAGTACAGGTGGACAATCACTTTCCTAGTGCTGCTGGCCACACTATTCCTGATACCAGCCAGGAGGCTTTTGGCCTTCTTGGCCACCTGGGCACACTGCTTTATGAGGACCCCAAGGATCCCAGGCAAGCAGCTGTGCCTGGAAACTTAGAGAATCCAAGCTGCAATTCAAGCTGTGCGGAACAAGTTGTGCAGAAGCTTTCTTGGACATCTCCAGCTGTACATATTCTTCTCAACAAATATCTTGTGCTTGGGAAGCATTGCATGTTGCTGCAGGAGAAAAAGAACAATGATCACTTCTCTGTGACAAATGCCATGGAATCATCTTTTCGCAAACAGAAAATCAAGACATCCGATCAAAATCAAATGGAAATCAAAAGGAACCCTTCTGACTGCTGAGTAGGTGCCCTTCCTCCTTTCTATGTTTTAAGCAGCCAAGTGGGGAGAGTCATATTCTTCCTAGTTGCCATCATCATCTTCTTGGCAGAGAGGGAAGGTGCAGGGAGGAGACAAGGTCAGCACTGTCTCTGTTGTAAGGGGGTCCTACACCAGAACCATGACATCCCATTTTTGTGGGCTGGAGGAACCCAGGAGCCACAAAGGGAATAAGGAAACAGCTGATGGAGGACAGACTGACTTGAGAGCTGGGGGACAGGTCTGTCTTGGGGGTCACAGTGAATGCCCAACACAGGGCCTAATAAATGAAAGTACAAGAGCTCTTCTTACACCAGTGGATGAAAATCCCCAAGCCCCAGAAACCACCCTGGCTGCCCCACAGATGTGTCTGCATCCCACATACCCAACCAAGATTCTTGCAGCACGTCTGGGAAATAGCCATATTTCCTTGGATCCTGCCTCTTTCTCTGGTTCTTTCTTCACGGTGCATCTCAAGTGCAGTCAATAAGAGCCATGGATCAATTAAGCATTAATGGGCAAGGAAGATGAATTACTCAACTGGGTAATCCCAGCATCCGGAAGGGAAAATTCCCTGGTGTTGATTCATGCGGATTCTCCTCTTTTTCAGGCGTGACCGGATGCTTCTTCAGCTCTCAGCACAAGGCCTCGCACAGGTACGAGGTGCCGTGCAGTCTGCAGCAGGTTTATTTTTCCCTTTAGATGTTTCACTTGGATTGTACAGGGAGACCCACATAGGGCTTGATTCGTTCTCCCTCCTCCCCCATACATTTCCGGCAGCTTTCTGCCTTGGGAAAAGCTTTGCAAAATGAAAAGAAGCTGAACTCATGCCTGCTTTTCCTACCCTAGAAAGCAAGGTTTTGAAGACATGCATCCACACTGATTCTTGCCAATGAAATCCCAGATGGAGTACATCCAAACTTGTGTATATTTTCTCATGGATATTACCAGTCCTGACCTGGCTGGAGTGAGCCCATTTGCACATCTGGATTTGGCCTACCCTGGTAGCTGGAAGACTGAGTGGGGAAGGTCTGGTGACAGGTATAAAGCAAAAGAGATCTCCCTTAGGAACTCCACTTATGGCACAAATCTCTGTGCTTAGCTGCCTTTTCCCACATCGTGGCTCCTAGACCACCCTTTTCTGTACAATTGTGGGGCACTCAATGACTCCTCCATGCCTTCTGGGGACAAATTTTATAGCTCTTGTGAACCCACAACTAGGCTGTATGACTTGTCAGGGACTTTTTGGGTGTCTCCCACTCCTGAGTTGAAGCAGTTTCAGATCAAGTTTCTCTATGGAAGGTCCCAAATTTGATCCCAAATTTAATCCCAAGATACAGGGGATGTCAAAGGTCTCCGGTGTTTAATGTTTTGTGGTTTTATTTGTTGCATTTGACTCCTCACCTTCATTGTTTAAGGGTGCCTGGGCACTGACAACCTGCAGTCTGGGCAGGCAAGACGAGACAATACAACAAAAGGAAAATCCTGCCCTTTTCATGGCAACTCCTCTGCCCATGCCTGCTTCATCCCTGCTTTTTCATTACCTTAAACCTCCACAAACCCTGCTTATACCAGCCGTGCACATACAGAAACTCTTCCTTCCCCCTTACACTCCTCCCCCTCTCTCTCCCCCTCCGGCTGCTTGAGAAAATCAAACCTTCTTCCTATTAGGAAGAAAAAAGGGTGTGCTATCAGGTTGAAAGGGAAAGCAGAGGAATGGGTTAAAGGGGCTTAAATTGGAGTTTTATGGATATTTCTATCTCTCCTTTGTGAGCGCATTAAACTTTTCTTTCTTTAAAAACCAAGAGGACAGGAATGGGAAAGGAGAGGAGAGAAGGGAAAGAGAAGGTGGGGGGAAAAAAAGCCCTCAGATATTCATGTGTGACACAGCTCAGGGAGGTGAGACGTACGGCTGATTTGCTTAATGCTGACAGGTCTTTCTTCTTATTGGAAAGAAAACACAGCGGGGATCCTAAAATGTGCCGTGTAAAGGTCCATGGCAGGAGCATTTCCAATCTTCCGTGGTGATGCTGGGGGCCAGGTATTCACACAGACGCATCAGGGGAAAATAACACAAAAAGTTCTTCAGTAGACTCCTATTAACCTGCTGCCTATGGTAATGTCGAGCCTAAAGCCCCTAAAAAGCGTCCGCTGCTCCCATGTTAGCTGGCTGAGGGACACATGTGTGTTGATGTCTGTGCACCGGTGTGCATGCCAGCCTGCCCAAGTGGGGCAGATAAAAGCAAGAGGGGGGAGAAAGAAAGGAGAAAAAGGCATGCCAAAACAGGGAGGGGAGGAGGGGAGGATGGAGAGAAAGCAAAGACAAAGAGAGAGGGAGGGGATTTGGAAGAGGAGAGAGACAAAATGAAGGCAGGAGTTAGGATGGAGGACGTTTCCCATGTGGTCCTGCTCACTGCTGGGCTCACATATGGGGCTCCCATAGGCTCGCCCAAAGAGGTGTCTCCCAGAGGAGGGCAGAGGGAGTACCTGGGTATTTGGGAGGTGGGATTCCTTCTGTGAGCTGCCAGCCCATCTCTTCTCAGTGGCCTGGGTTGCTGTGAATGCCTTCCCTGGGAGAAGCACCCTTTGGTCATCCTGACTGTGCTGTCTGTCTCCTCTGATGAGCTGATGGCTTGTCCTGGGGGATAGCATGTTTGTCTTTCCTCACGTCGGCTCAGCGGACAGTGGGATTTGTCATGGCAACATCATGCACAAGACACAAGCTGACACGGCTGATGGCCTCTGATGCTGGAATGGCTGAGATACTCTACAGATAAAGACAAGACTCAAGGGAAACTTCCCAGCTGCAGATGAGTCCATGATGATGGCTGGTATGTCACCTATCCAAGGGGAACATCCTCCCTGCTATTTTCCTCTCCATACCTTTTCTGGGACAGGAACTGGGGTAGATCTTTATGGAGAGTCATGAGAACAGATGTATGCATCGCTGTAACAGCAAAGTCATAAGCAGAGGCTGGTGACAATGGGTAGTGGAGAAGCAGAAGAAGAGATTTAGAAGCAGGATGGCTACCTGCAGGGAAAAGAAGTGAGCAGGCTCCAGGGTTAAGCCAAAGCTAAAAAGTGGTGAGGTTTGGAGCTGGGAGCTGTATGCTAGTGAGCACAAGTTGATGACACTGTGCAAGCTCTATGATTCTATGATTCTATAAGCTGGATGTTTTTCTGAATGGCTGGGCAGCACAGCAGGAATTGTGATAATGCAGAGGAAAGAGTCTGTAGCTCCCCGTTGTAGGGTCAGCACCTTCATCATGGTTCAGCCGTTTAGTCTCTCTGCTCTGAGTGACGAGAAAGGAGTATGTAGTAGGCCAGATCACAGAGTGTTCCAAAAGCAGCATTTGGGGACAACTTAGGATAGAGGACCTGTCTTTTCTAGAGCCACCAAAGAAACAGAAACACCAAAGCTTCTTCATGGGATTCATCTCACACCCACCAAGTGAATGTTGCTTCTGTAGCATCTTCATCTGAGCCAGGCATCCTGGGGTCCCTTTTTGCCTCATAACTAGACCAAAATGTGAAGTCTGGGGTATAGTTCATCTCCTCCTAAAGTGGAACTTGTTCAGACAAATCCTTCCTACCTGCCTTTGACCATCGCGCCTCTTGTTCAGTCACAAGTGCAAAGTGAAGGAGCTCTTTCAGTCCTACTCCCCAGCAGCTCCTGCATACAGCGTCCAGTACAGGCAGGCCTTTGGGCAGGTGGTGTTCAGATGCCATAAGCAAAGGATTCATGAAAGACCTCGGGAGCAGGTGCATGGCTTGGCCAGGAATCAGCAACTGGGTCTCTTTTGAAAGAGTCTGTACAGACCAGAACAAACAAGAGGTGCCATGTTACAACTGGAAGGCGTACCAGCAAAGGAGTGCTCTGGGGGATCCCCTATTTGACCCCACAGTACCTCATGCATTGAGGAGACAAGACAGATGAAGCAGCAAAGTCAAGAACATTCCTTCTCACTTAAAGAGACCACCTTGGACAGTCCCCTTTCTGGAAGTCACTGTGCAGTAGCAACACATCTTGCCCTTAGGGTTGAGCCAGATCTACCTGAGGAGGACACAACTGCAATTAGTTAATGTAACCAGCCGCTGCCTGACATGGATGGACATGCTGCTGCTTTCCCTGCTCTGCTGTGCTGAAGTAGCAGTTTTTCCAGAAGAACCAAGCGGGGAACCTCATGGGCCACAGGTCAGTTACTATTTCTTTCAGCTGAAATCTGTGAGCAGAGGGAAAGCTGGCTGAGGGCAGAGAAAATGGGGAGAAGGCATAAATGGTTCTTACTCCTCCTCAATTTCTCAGTGCTCTGATAAGCCCTAGGGGAGGCAAGGGAGGGGAGATGGACATCAGTCCATCATATCCATCAGTCTGGCTGTCTCACCATCTCATATGAGTAAGGCAGAGCATGCAGGTAGTGATGCCAAGAGGGTGTCCCAGGGGCATGGGATATCTGACTAACCATGCCTGGTGTCCATCTGAGAGCTGGAGATGTGGTCGGGGGGGCTGGAGCACTTTTCTTCTCATCCTTAAAGGCACAGGCCACAGAGGAATCAGGACACAAACCACATTGACCACCCTGGTTTTAGCCCCATTGACCACAAAGGGGTGGTCGGCACACAGCTCACCTGCCGGTCCCAGAAGTTTAGTGTGACATTGTCATTTCTGTCAATGACTCATTTTTCCATGCCTTAGTTTCATCTACGTCTAAAATGGGGGTTATGGGGTTGACCTCCTTCATCTGGTGCTTGGAGATCAACTGATGCCAATAGTGGATGGCGGTTCCTGATTGATTGATTGCTATGCAGAGTGCTGCGGTGAGATTTGAGCATTGAGACACATAGCCATGTGGCTTTTCCCAGCTATTTGGTTAATTCTTCCCAGGTTGTTGGTGTCAGTCATTTAATCCTTCAAAACCCAGGCAGCAGTCCAACAGTAGGGTTGTGCCTTTCTGAGAAAGTCCTGCAAGAAGTATCAAAATCCCATGTCTAACCTGGGCCACGGTGGGAGATGCAGCCCACCAGTCTAACAGCATTTTCCCACTCTGCCCAGTTTCACCGCGTGAAGGCTAGGAGGGAGTAAGTGACTTTGTAAGCACCCTGGCCCCCGTGTTCCCCTGGGAATCCCTCCCTTCAAACTCTCTTCTCTTGCCCACTGGTACCAATGGGCACAAGACTGGCTCAGGAGAAGTACTTGGTCCCTCCACCCTGCTCTCCTGCCTCCACCCATCATGATTTCGGCTCCCACCCAACTACAGAGGAATCAGGGAAATTCTCCATTGCCATGGACTCAGCTCTCTGCCTGCATCTTCACTTGGTCCCCCTGCAGTCTGTGAGTCCCTCTTGTTCTACCCGCTGGCAGTGAGTGGGTGCTTGTGGGCAATCCTATTCCTCCTGTGCCAAGGGGAAGGTAATGTCCCTCTTGGCTCCATCCTTCCTCCTCCTCCCAGGAAAGCAGAGTCCCATGCAGAAATGAGCTCCACTCCTCTCTCATTTCTTCCCCTTTTCTCCCCTCCCCTGTCCATCACACCAGTTGTTTCATCCTTTGAGAACTCTCTGCCTCTCCCTATGGGACCCACTTTCAAAAACAAGGAGAGGAGGGGCGCGGGGGAGAAGGAAAGAAAACTCCATTGTCTTGTCAAAGGGAATAAGTGAAAAGTTGCAAGTGTCTCTCTGCAGGTTTTGGCTCCTGTGTGTTCTCCTTTCAAACCCTGCCAGCCTCAGGGGCTGTCATTTCGCCTTCATCTCAACGGATCGACCCGTGGTTTCCCACCGCTCCCCCTCCCCAGCATCACTGAGCGTGGAGCTGCCAGGCTTTTCACGGCCACCGCCAGCTTGATCCTATTGACAGGTCTCTTCTCTTTGCTTCCCTTTCAAAGAGGGTCTCGGGGTCCCTTCCTTCCTCCCTTCCTTTTCCCTTCCTCCCCTCCCTCCTTTTCCCGATTTTCCTTCCTCTTCTCAGAGGTGCACCACCGAGGTACTGCTGTGCAACGACTTGACAAGGCCACACGCAGCGGAGCCGAGGCCCAATTATAAACCCCTCTTTAAAAGCAGCCTTCGTTTAGAGAGTGAGATCGGAGCTGTCAGAATATTAACGAGCTCTTGCCAGCGGCACAGCATCCAGCAGCGGCTCAGAGGGGCTACACACCGGCATCGACAAGGTGTGCAGGGTGGAGGGGTGTGTGCACCAGACCAGGGTGACGTCCTGGGCAAGAGTTTCCAAGGGTGGAGGTCACAGAATCACAGAATCACAGAATGCTCGGGGTTGGAAGGGACCTCTGGGGGTCATCTAGTCCAACCCTCCTGCCAAAGCAGGGTCACCTACAGTAGGCTGCACAGGAACGCATCCAGGTGGGTCTTGAATATCTCCAGAGAAGGAGACTCCACAACCTCCCTGGGCAGCCTGTTCCAGTGCTCCGTCACCCTCAGAGTGAAGAAGTTCCTCCTCATGTTCAGATGGAACTTCCTCTGCTTCAGTTTGTGCCCGTTACCCCTTGTCCTGTCGCTGGGAACTACTGAAAAGAGTCTGGCCCCATCCTCCTGACACCCACCCCGCAGATATTTATAAGCATATATTAGGTCCCCTCTCAGTCTTCTCTTCTTCAGGCTGAACAAGCCCAGCTCCCTCAGCCTTTCCTCATAGGAGAGATGCTCCAGTCCCCTCATCATCCTCGTAGCCCTCCACTGGACTCTCTCCAGTAGCTCTTCATCTTTCTCGAACTGGGGAGCCCAGAACTGGACACAGGTCTCCAGATGAGGCCTCACTATGGCAGAGTAGAGGGGAAGGAGAACCTCCCTCGACCTGCTGGCCACACTCTTCTTGATGCACCCCGGGATCCCATTGGCTTTCTTGGCCACTTCTTTCTTTTCAGCCTTCCCCTCACCTCGTCCTCATTTTGCGGGGTATCTCTGCAGAAAGAGAGAAGGAACAAAACCCACTTAAGATCCCTACTAGCAACGGTCAGAGCTACAACCCATCTGAGATCCCAAAGAGCCACAGCCATAATGGAAAGACTTTCAGTACCATAGCTAATAACAAATATGCCTGAAATGAAAGTGAAATTCTCCGCAGCAACAGCGAGAGCTAAAATACAATGAGAAGAAACGAGAAGGTCCACAGAGCACCAAGGTCCCAAAGACTGGAAGTTCATAAGACTAGTTAGTGCACCGCAGCAGAATTTAATAGCCAGGCATACATATACAGACTGACTAAATATGGTGAGACGGATAACATCTTGATCAGACCTTTAGCAGAGAAAACAGGTGGAATTTCAGCACACAAGTGCTTCTTCAAATCTGCAAGAGAGGAAGAAATTGTCAGATTGGTAAAAAATTGCATCGAGCGCTGTGGATTTGTGTTGATCATCCAGACAGTCCATGAGGAAAAGGCAGCTGTATGTGCAGACCAAAAGGGATGTTAGTCCCTTGGGACAGAGAGAAGAAAGAGGTGTGCACAGAGCCCATGAATCACTACAGAGTTAGCACCTGAGGAGGTGTGGGAAAACTGTAGTGCAGCAGTAAACCCACGTTGTTCATAAATCCATAATTCCTGGTACAGGGCAGCTCTGAATCCTGAAATGCTTTGTGAAGAAGGTGTTTAAAAGGTCTACCTCAAGGATCAGGACTACGAGGTCAGAGGCCATTGGGAAGTGTTTTCCTGCTGGGAACTCATCAGGCACCATTGGTCTGATCCATGGCAATCATCTGGTCTCACTGGCTTTGCTTCCGTGACGACATCCAATGCATTTTTTTGGAGACAGTGTGTTGCATCCATGGATGGGCACAGCCTCTGCGTGGTAAAGCTGAGCTGCTGGAGGGTTTAATACTTCTTACTTTTGCATAGGGTATGGAAAATCATTCTGCAGCCTGGGGACGGGCAGCTTCTAAAGGGACATGTGCTCCTACACGGGTACTTACTCAGCTTGCAGCAGTTGCTGCAAGAGCTATCAGGGACCCACATCATCCCTTGTAATGCAGTAGCTCTCATGGTCCCAAGAGTGCGTGTGAAAGGCCTAAGATCAAAAAGGCAAACTTTTAATATTTATTAATTCTCCTGCCAATATAAGATAATAGCTAATAATATTAGCAAAATCATTATATATATGTAATTATACAGAAGGGATGTTGTCTCCTGTACTATAGAACTGTAAGAGCAATCTCTCCAGAGCTATTTCTCCTACCCCACCACTTCGTCGCCGTTAAACTCAGCCAGGCTCTTCCACAAGCACATCTGAATTCTCCACTGGGAGCACTCAGATTCTCTGCCTGACTCAAAGGATCCGCTTCACCTCGTCCAATGGATTTCAATAAAAAAGTCAGGCATGAGCGTCTACCACACAGCCATGATTCCCACTCCAAAATTTCCCCTGAGCTGCTCAGAAGCTTGTAGCATCCTCCCTCACTGCAACAACATGGTGCGTGGCTCCAGGTCATGAACACCCCTGAGAAAGCACCGTGTTGGGCACCAGCACCGAGAAAGCCCCTAAATCCATGGGGCAGCCCCCTCCCTATGCTGCCAGAGCATTTAGAGCTCTGCACGGGGGCTGAAAGCCAGCCTCCAGCTGGGCTAATGGCATTCAGCAATTGCCTGCCAACATGAGAGACTGCAAGGAAGCAGGAAAAGGCACTTATCTACACATCGGAGATGGATTCACCCCACCAGTTCCTGCAGGAATACCAGCCCTCTCCATGCATGCTGAGAAACAGGCTTTACCCCTAAAGGACTGCAAACTCCTTGGTGCATACAGGCATTACACGAGTCACTTCTGGGGAAAAACAGAGTCGGTGTGTATCTGCTGCCCAAGGCTGGTCTCAAGGCAGGAAAGGAGGTTGTAAACCAACACGTGATTCGAGGACTCGGTGTGAGTTAGTCGTGCTAAAGTCTCCATCGGGGAACCCATGGTAGATGCTCCTCTGGATATCTCAGGGTGACAATATCTGGCCCCGAATTACACCGTAACTATACGCTCAGGGACTCATCCCTTGCAGCAGAGAATCAGAAAATTGTGACTCCCAGAAGGGCTGGAGAAGGGAGATCGGACCCAAGCAAAGGTAATCACTATATCCATGGTGAGTAGACAGTAGGGACCAACAGGCAATGGAGCAGGAAGCAGGTTCTCCAAAATAGCTGCACAGAGGGTCATGCACAGCTCTTAAGGCCAGACAGCCCTTCACAGGCTTCTTAATCCAATTTTGACCATGGTGCTGCTGTCATCAGTTCTCACCTTCTGAGCCCAGCAAAGGCAGCCGGTGGCTGGGGCAGGCACAGTGCTTGCGAGACCTTCTAAGGCTGCTCGGGGCTGCAGGACATTGAATCATTAAGGGAGCAAAGTGCGATGTCGTGGCTTGTTATACGCTCAGTGTTGCTGCCTGGAAGCTTTGGGGACTGCTGATGCAGCGTGACAGCGGATTCCACCCACCACTAACCAAGTCCAGCAACTTTGGGTCAGTAAAACTCCCCCTCAGAAAAGGATCAAGTCAGGAGACCGGAGGGAGTCCAGCCCTTCACCTCGCTCCCTTTTCTGGAAGTAAATCACCAGGGCTACCTAATCCAAGTGCCCTAACACCTCTGTTTGCTAACTAGTCACAGAGACGTTTGCAATGAACCGAAGCTTCTGCCATCGTGTCTTGGAAGCCGGTGGCCATCAGTGGTGGGATTGCCCAGGATGGGGCAGACAGGGTCCACCACGCAAAGCTTCAAGGCACCATCTCTCCCCTGCTCGTCCACATGCTCTGGAGAACAGGGAGGGGGAGAGAGACCTGCAGCCCCAGCCCCGCCAGCTCAGCGCTTTTGTGTTTTTCTTGTCAGGGGAAAAAACAAAAAAGATTTAAAAAAAGCCCTTTTTGTTTTGTTTCCCTTTTTTGTTTGCTAATTTATTGTTTTGTCCTGAGCTCATGTTTTTTGAAATCCCTTGTTCTTGATGCTCATTAAAATATTTTCGGCGTGCATGGGCTCAGTTAGTTGCTGCTACGCTCTTTTTGTATTTATTTTTCTCTCCTCCCCAGACCCCCCTGCTACACAACCCCGCGGTCAAAATGTCCCTGTGTTTTCCATGTGCTTATTACCCAGAGAATCAAGGCTCCTTAGCAATTTGCGAGTCACTCCAAAGCAATCAATTATGCATCAAATGACTTTTTGATTCTTTACCTTGTGAGAGGAGAGATGGAAGAAGAGGCTGTCTTTTTATTCTTTTCCCCTCCTCTATATTATTATTATTTTTATTATTATTCCCCTCTCTTCTCACTCTCTCCCTTTCTGTGCTCGAACAGGTCTGCCTGCTGGCATTGGGATTATGACATGATCAAATGGCTTGCTCTTAATTGGCAACAGCTCAAAGATGGAAAGAAGACAGAAAGATTAAAAAGAAAAGGCTGTGGGAGCTGGAGCCCTTGTGTACGGCTTTAGCAGATTGTTGTAGTGTCGGGTAAGATGGGAGAACAGGAATCAGCCGAAGGGGACGCAACCACTTCGGTGTAAGGGCGAGTGGGCATCTAGATGGGGACAACCAGATGAGGACAGCCATGAGGATGACGAAACAAGTGAGGGGTCACTCACGGTGCTGCAGTCTAGGAGGATCTACGTGCAGAACACTACTTTTCCCATCCTAGAGCTGACCCAGCTTCACCTGCACCCATAAGTTCAGAAAGAGCAAGTGACCTGGGGACAACTTGCCTACAGCAACAATGCCAGGACATCTCCTCCAAAGTCAGCTGTGAGGATCTCAGATATGGGAACAGGTTGCCCAGAGAGGCTGTGGAATTTCTACCCTCAGAAATACACAGTCTCTGTGGTCTACCTCTCCCAAGACTCACCCCCTCAACTTAGTGTGTTCTCTAGCCAGCATCCCCCAAAACCTCAATTCTTCGGTGCCAGCAAAGCCTTGCCATCTGACTCCCTGTCCCCATCAGCTTAGATCTCCCAAAGACCTATCCTCTGTCTCTAGGGAACAGGAGATGCCCTGGAAGGTGCAGAGGTCAAAGTCAGTGGGGTTTTCCTGGACATAAGCTCTTCTGGCCCTCCCTCAGTTAAAGCTGCTGTGTGCCTCAGTGGCAAGGACATCTAAGTACCCTTTTTCAGGCAGAGCTGCATTGCAAGGGTCACAGCAGGGAAGAGACAGAAACAGGGTCCAGCACATCTCAAAGGGTTTCTCCAGCAAGGTCCACAGGCCTGGGCTGCCCAAGGTCCCAGGCAAGATTTATCCATGTCCTGCTCTAAATCCATGGAGGGAAAGCTGCCCACATCACAGGCACCAGCCCTGCTCTCTGCAGGCACCATCAGCAGGTGACAATATTTCTTCTGCAGATCATGAGATTGCAGATGACCCTGTGCACGTCCCTCAAGAGCAGGCAATGGAAGCCACGTCTTTGACCCTTTTTCCTTTGCAGTTGTACCCCTGGATCTGTGCATTGTATTTTGTGGCACTGGCCTATGCCATGCTGTTTGCAGGCCTTGTGCCTTATCCTCTGAGTGGGAGACTCCCACAGCTGGTTTGAAAGAGATGCATGGGAAAATACGCAATTTCAGGTGCCTAAAATAACCGTCCATCCTCTCTCCATCCTTGAGACCCAGCTCCAGCTTACATCTTCTGGTTCCAGTTCACATGACAGAGGTGAAGATACTGGAATTATGTATTTGCCAGGACATGTGAGATTTTTATACTCCTACTAAAGAAAAAAGAAACAAAACAAAAAAAAACAACCAAACAAAAAAACCCAAAACAACAACGACAACAAACCCCAAACAAACAAAAAGAACCCCAGAAACTCCAGCAGAAAATCAGGTTGTTTTAACTTGTGTTTTACTTACAGACTTTCCCCTCACAACCCAAAAGGTAATGAAAAGGGATGTGTGTTGAACTCGGGGTTTTCCTCAAGTTAATAAATGTGATTTTAAAATACCTTTCTCCTCTCCTCTTGAAGGTGAGGCTTGTAGAAGAGGCAAGCATCACACAGCAGTTGAGCTCTCTGCAGTTTAGAAGTGTTAGCGGTACAATACATGAGGCTGCAGCTTCTTACAAGCCCTTAAATGATCTGATGGGTACGACAAGTACTGTCCCTCTCCCCCACCATGGCCTCAAACATCCCGGAGGGTATCCCCCACAATAAGACCCAAGAGGCCATTCAGCCTCCATTGCCCATCCATTTCTATGGCTCCTCAATCAAGATGTTAACAAGCCACGCACAGGTGATGCCTCAGGCTGTGGATGTCCTTTGTAGGACACAATAAGGATCTGACTTGGATATGCTGCCTCCATCAGCAGCATCCCATTCAGCAATGAAAGCCAGCTGCATTTGCAAGAGCTGCACCAGCAGGGCAAGAGAAGTGATTAGTCCCCTTAATGTGGCACTTAGGAGGACACATCTGAAGTACTGTGTTCAGCTTCAGGGCCCTGGTACAAGAGACATGTTGACAAACAAGAGCGAGTCCAGTGGAGGACACCAAGATGGGTTGGGGAGTGGAGGGCAGGACGCAGAGGGAGTGGCTGAGCTCAGCTTGCTCAGCTGGAAAGAGGGAGGTGAAAGGAGGACCTAGTTGCAGTCTTCACTACACAATAGAAGTTCATAAAGAAGGTAAAGCCAAACTCTTCTCAGAGGTGCACAGTTAAAGGACAAGTGTAGACAATCACAAGCTGCAGCAAGGGAAAATTTTCACCCTGAGGGTGGTCAGACCCAGGAAGAGGGGCCCTGAGGCTGTGAAATCTCCATCCTCAGCTAGACAAGATGCTGAGTAGCCTGATCTAACTTTGAGGTTGGCCATGCTTTGAGCAAGGTGTTGAACTAGAGATGCTAGCACTCTCTTCTGACTTCAGTGATTCTGTGACCCGCTGATTTACCACTAGCTGGGCAGAACCCACTCAGCCTACAGTCATGCTCTATCCTGTTGCCCTAAAACAAGTCACTATGCAGCATTGTATCCCTCCCATCCCTCCCACTTCATCTGGAGAAAAGGGGGTTGTACATACAGCCAGAGACGAGGGAAGAAGCCTCCTTAGGAGATTTGTGGAATAATAGTAGAAGATCCAGGTGTCAGGAAGCCTTGATCAGTTTACAGTAGAAGGTCTTTGTTGGGAAGTAAGCACAAAGGGGAGAAAAAGTTCCTGTTGCAACACGCTCAGAGATAGTTCTGACTGCTCAAAGACTGGGGGCACCATCGAGCTGGACTGTCCCTGGTCCTCTGTCATTTTGGCAAAGCACAGCGTTCTCAGTAGCCAACCTGCATCCCTTGCACCACATCAGTAACTCCAGGATGACGCAGGACTCAGGACAGAGCCAGCAGAGCATCCCTTGGCATCCATAAATAGAAAGGAAGTTGCAGGCTGAAGGGATCACAAGCTACAGCTACTATCAGCATGACATCTACCACACCCAGATGCTCTCAGTCAGGGACTACAGGATCTGAAGAGACAGGCCAAAAGAATTAAGTCACTGGTGAAATCTGTGGGTGATAAGTGTGAGGCTAGGTAAGGTGAAGGAGAGGCTGGTTAAGTGAAGAGAGCAATAGCAAAATCCATCATGCAAGCCGGCAGGTTCTTCACAAGGGAGGAGGACACTGTCCCGTCCAACAGCAAAGGCCATACTGAGGATATGTTAAGGAGAACATGTCTATGGTTTTATGATAGTATCAAACAAGAACATTTCAATATCCGATGACATCTGGAATAGTTTCTGTGTGAGTGAGTAGTGGTCTAACATGTCACACAGAGCCATTTCTTCCTAGGTGAAGACGCAACCAGGTTTTGGTTGAAATCAGGCAGTGTGGAAAAGATCTAAGCACTGATCCCTTGACTGAGTGGATGAACCTGGCTCTTCAGAGGAAGGCACAAAATCAGTGAGAAACTGAACACTTGGGAACAGCTAGTTAGGCACAGCGAGACAAAGAGGGAAACACAGAGTGTCAATGGACAGGTCCACACGCAGAGATGTCTGTCTCCCCTAGCAGTCGATGTCTATGGTGCAGACACGTCAATTTATACCCACTCTAGACACTCTCCAAGTAGCCAGTACAGAGATAGAAGCATTTTTAGGGAATAATTCTTCTCACCCAAAGTATGTATCTTAAACAGGTCAGACAAATCACTCCCTGCAGGGATTTCATTCTTTCCAGTGGTGATGGATTTCAGGTGTTTAGCTCAGGTGGCAGTACCTACATGCTGAATGCTACAATGCGATTCACCTTTTCTGTCTCTGATTGTCTATGATTTAGGGACTATACCTGAGGAAATCACCTTTAACTCTCTATTTAGTCAACGGAGACAACACAATCAATAGTCTGGGGTACAACTCTTCTCATCCTCAAATAAATACCTACCTTTGGTAAATGTGAAGGTATCCTAAATTTCACTCACTGCATTGATCAGCTCTCCACCAACTGTACAGGGATGTAGACCTCCTAGTTCATCTGACCCATAGAAATGTAAAGTCAAGTAGACTGAGACCCACTCGAGACTGAGCCGTCCCACCCACCCAGCAACTGGACTCACTTCACTCCTGCTCCCCAAGAAGGCAAGTCCAGAGATACCCTGCATAGTTGACTGGCAGTGTGACTCCACCAAGAAGTATGTAAGGGTGCCATCACACGCAAACAGCCAGACATGTGTCTGAAACATGGGATACAAGAGAAAGGATCTCACTCCTGGGGCCAGTGGCATCTGGGAAGGGACGTGAATTTTACTCACTGGAGGTGAATGAGCATTCCTTGAAGAGAAGTTGGAGCTGAGTTATTCAGTAGAGTATCAGTGACCCACCCAAGACATCTGGTGAAGATACAGTGCCCTCTCAGCTAAAGAGCAGTCTTCAGAGAGGTCTGAGGCTGTGTTTAAGGTGGCATAAGAGCCTTTCCATTCAAGAACATGGAAGAGGCAGGATCTCATCCGCCACTCTCTATGCACAGAGCAGTCATAAAGCATTTAACTTTGTGTCCAATCAGTTTAGCCCTTTAGAAGTGGGGGGATCAGCCCCAGGGATGGTAAAAGTAACCATTCCCATGTACAGCAGGACCCGGGTGTGTTGCAGGCTGTGCAGATTTCTTCACTGGGAATATCACATTGGAAACAGAAGTTACTTGAAACTGGTATTCAGAAAAAAAAAAAAGTATTAGTGATTCCTGCGATTTCCCAGGAATTGCTTGGGCCGTTGGGGTGAACGGCTGAGCCATGCAGAGAGCAGCTGTCCAAACACACATGGTGTGAGACTTTAACTAAGCATGAACAAGAAATGAGGGCTATGGGGAGAAGCAAAGAGAAAGCACATACTGCTGCCATCCATATGTCTCTAACTCCCTCCCCAGACCTCAGAGCATCAGCAATGGTTAGGGCACAGGAAAAAGGAGAGGAGACATTGTCACTGCAGTGCAGCTGAGGAGAATAAAGACATAACACTAGAGAAGGCAAGCTCCTGCTAAGCGGAGTCCAGGGAAGGTGAATGAGGGAAATTCATTGTTTACTGAACTGCAAAATTTACCACCTCGTGCTGAGAATAAGAACGCTTCTGGGACCAATATTACTTTTAGTCCAACAAATGCACTTGGAGTTTTCCAGTGCCACCTGAATGAGTGTTTGACAAGTCCCAGGTAGATCACATCTCAGCTTTAAAGCCCTGGTTCTGACCACCAAGGGGAAGGTAAAAGTTTAAATAAATTGTAAGAGTAGGGGATAAATTAAAACCCTTGAGATGCAACCTCTTAAAAACTGAAGTCAGATATGTGAGAAAATTAGCATGCTCTCAGAGGACCTGTTCCAAACACTGGTGGACAAGAGAAGAATCAGATGGATAGAATATGAAATTTTTGCACACACACAAACCCCCCCATCCCACACAAAATCTCAATTTGGAGAAAGCCACCAGAAGATCTGGGAAATCCTGTGCTTGCTGGTCAATACTTCATCTTCACATTGACCCATGTTCAAACAGTCAGTGATGTTAACCCACTGATGCTTCATCTAAAGAGTAGCAGAAAATTGTTACTAATGTCAGGGGAGCCTGAAAGCATTATTTACAGATTGCAAAAGGAAGACGCATAGTTACTACACAGGGATTTTAGATGTGCTTGATTTGTGTGGGTTCTTGGGAGGCACTTGGGAGTATTGGACCTATCCTGTGCCACTGACACTTACAAGAATTCTTGTGTGTCAAGGCTACAGGACAGAAAATCCACGCAGAGTATTGGGGTGGCTGATTTCAAGACTCTCTTATGGGTTTATCTGTTGTGCACATATCGAATTATCTTACTGACAGTCACGTTCTAGTGGCAACTTAAAGTTATGGACTTATACTCATTTTGCAAGTGGCAAACTCAGAAATCGTGTTACTTTCCTTCTTGGGCAGCAAGGCATCTGATATAGGGGAAGCCTTCTAGGATACCCTCACAAAAAGAAGCAGCAGATTCTTACTGACTGTGTGAAGCTTTTTTACATTGCAGCACGACTGTAGCTAGAAATTGAGCTGTAAGATGCAGTGCGATCACAAAGCATGAGGAAAGCAAAGTCCTCCAGCCATGGTCTAGACTCTGGAGAGCTACAGAATAATATAGTTTACAGTGAGGTACACAACAAAGATCACCTAGCAGCTTGTTAGCTAACTGACCATGCACTGAAGATGACCAGACCCTGCTGTGCTGGCTCTGCCCAAACTCAATTTGTCCCTGAAAAAGCCTGTGATCAAAACAGTGCAGAAAGCAAAAGGTAGGGCCATTCCACAGAGCCAAGGAGATGAAGTCTTCTGCATTATTCTTCACCCACTCGACCTCTGGAGACCATACCTAGCATCTCAGCCACATGACCATGCTTCTTCCCCAGGCAGGTAGCAAAGCACTTGGCTAACAGCATTCCAGCCCTCGCCAACCTGTGCAAGTGAGAGAGGCAAGCTGTCACCCAGTCCCATCATCCTGATGGACAGGAGCTTATATCCCACACTGGACCCAGGAACCACCAATTCCAGCAGCTTATTCCAAAACAAAATGTGCATTGAGGGGTTAGGTTTCGGTTTTTCCGGCTGTGAAAAGAAGAGGCTGCCAAACTAAATAACACTGACAGCTGCTCCGGGAGTCGTGCGCTGCTCGGTGACCTCAACCCCTTCACAGGGTGGCCTCCAAACAGACATTGGCCAGCAGTGCCACTGAGCACCAGGGCAACCATTAGTGGCAGCCAGGCCCACGTTTGGAGAGACAGAGCATGCAGCCTACCAGCTGTGAAACACATCACCTCCCTCCAGCACTATCCTTCCCCCTTCTGCCCTCTCCATGATGCTCTCCCAAGAGTTAGTGCTTCAGGATTGCTTTTGGGGACCTTTGTGTCACAGTGATTTTCACCAAACTAAAACCTCTTGGAAATGCAGACTGTTCAGAAGGCAGGGCCAGAAAAGGGCTCTGCAATATTTGGATCACAGACAGAAGCAGTCACCTTAGATGGAATTTGCCTGATGTCGCACACAGACAAAGGAAACCCAATGAACTCTGCAGACACCTCTCTTTTCCTTTTCTTCACATGCTGAGCTACTGAGAGTTGTTGAAATACCAGCCATGCAACCCTCTCGTGTACCTTGTTCCTGTCTCAGAACGAGCTCTCTGACTGATTGCTAATGACGGACTGATTGCACAGAGATTGCCCCCACAGGGGATAATAAATGGGTGCCATATTGGAGACTGCTTAGGAACTGCACTGAGCCTTAGCAGTCTCCAGGTCCAGTTGTCAGATGGCAACAGCTTCAACCACAGTGGGTTGCATCAAAATTACCAAAGCTCTGACAAATCCTGTACTCCAGCTGTCCAGCCCAAAGCCACATTATGTTCAACAAGAGTAGACACTCTCACTGTTCCCTTTGGATGTGCTGAGCATTCATGCCTTTTATATCCAGCTACTCAATCCAGTTGTCCACACAGCTGCCTTTGCAGATACCTTAATGTATCCTGGTTGACCTTCGGTTGCCAGCCAAAAATGGCTCAGGTCTCCCATGGATCCTGTGCAAAAACGCCCAGTCCTGTGCAAACATTTTGCATTCTGTTGAATACCTCAGATGTCAGTAAGAACCATCTTCAGCCAGTTGGATGAAGTCCCTGAGAAATGGATAATTTCAGAGGAGTTTATAATAAATAACATTTGAAGACTACATTGACTCTCCAGCTGGTTGAAAATGATGGCCACCCAATGCTCTAGCACTGTTTCATCCAGCATCACATCACCTTGCTTTCTGTCATGCAAGTTGCCAATCACTCCTCACCACACTTCTAAGCATTGTTTCAACCTACAAAATTTAGGTTGAATTAGAGCTACAATGAATTAGAGAAACAGTCTCCAGATCCTTGTGTTCTTGCTCCCCAGTTGAGGCACTCAAGTTAAAGGTCTCCAGCTTGGGACTGATTTGGTTCAGAGATAGGCAGTTCTCACTGGAGGTCTTTAATTCAAGCTTTTTCCCTAATTCTTGATCCAAGACAGATGGCATTTCATGACTATTGTGGCTGTGGCCTTTCAGAAGCTAGAAATTTCATGGATGTAGCTATCAGGAGAAACCATGGTGATACCAATTACCTACCTTATATTCCAACTTCCATAAAGTTCCCAGGTATAAATTACCCTACAGAGGCAGGTGTGATTGCAGCACAGACCTTTGTAGCCTGTGACTCTGAGTCTGAATTTTTCCTTGAGTTTCTTGAAGCAACAGGTGATGTGAGAAAGGTCCTTCCAGTTTTGCGTGGTGGGGAGAGTAGCCCATGGACTAAGGATGCTCTCTGAGCCACATTCACCTTCCTCCCAGATTTCTGACTGTCTTGCATATGTGCTTTCCAGCATACACGGCAATTCACCCTCCACAACAGCAAATTCAACAAGGCCACAAAACCAGCAGGAGCCTCACTACCAGAGGCTCAGGCAAGAGACGTTGCACAAGCAGTCGCAGTTCTGAGAAAGAGCAGGACAAGTGCCCAGGTGGTCATCTGAAAGCACAACTCTTGCAACTGCGCATACAATTTCAGTATTTGGATGCCCAAACTTCCTGGGCAAAGGAAGTCTTTGGGTCGTTCCTTATTCCACACATTTAGAGGAGATGGAGAGGTCACCCTCTGTTTGGGTGAACCTTAACCCTTGGAAGCCTGGATAGGGCTAGCTTGCCTCGTTTGCTGGCCAGAAATACACCCTTCTCCCACCAACTCTTTCCCATTTGCCTTCTTGTTCTCTGCAAAGTGGAGAAGTGAACAGATGTTTCTCTGCTTTCCCACCTAGCTCCCCCATGCCCCCCCGCTGGAGCAAGCTCACCTCCCCAGTGTGGGAAAGCCCCGGAGCAACCTCCTTTGCAACTCTGCAGACTCCGCGTCACCTCACCTGTCACACAAGCTGGTGACAAGGCAAGCAACAGCATGCACCCCGTCAACCATCACCACGAGCCAACGGGGGAGAGGAAGAGGGGGTGGTGGGGGCAAGCAGATGTACCACAAGTTGCTCCCCGAAAGCATTTTTTTGCATGGGAAGGTGTGAAATGAAGCCTGCACCTCCCTCTCCCAGCGTAGGTACCATAGCAGCTGCCAATGGTTACAGGCCTACCACATCAGCCTTGCTATTTCTGTGAGATGTCAAACATGCAGCGTTAAGCAATCATCTCTCTTTCCATCTGCCAAGGTGAACATGGCATGTGGATGTTAGATCAAAAAACTTGACAGACTCTCATCCCCCTCCTTTTTTTTTTTTTTTTTTT
>Ga0065711_1033846_pt1 | contig 24734 bp, 12 predicted proteins | sample Hoacrofraction12_FD_59098 | JGI IMG/M metagenome (GOLD analysis project Ga0065711, IMG submission 59098) | Hoatzin crop microbial communities from Cojedes, Venezuela - Epithelial fraction 12 v2 (version 2) | ecosystem: Host-associated > Birds > Digestive system > Esophagus > Crop | place...
AACCATTCTATGATGATTCAATGACCCATTCTCCTTTTGCTGCAATTAATTAAAAATGCCTGTCAGGATCACAAGTGTTTCATCAATAAGGTGACAAATTTTAGGTTTTGCTTTATGTGCAATAATATACTTGAAAGTCACTTTAATCGGACTCCATGCAGTAACCAAGCACATAATTTGGCTCTTTAAGAGAGTAGCTAGGAGTTGTTTCTGGAATAGAAATCTGTAGAATCATACTGTTGTAACCAGGGCCTTAAATACACCAGTTCTCAAACACAATGTAAGCATCTCTCCCCCACTTCAACAATAGCCACATCTATTAAAGCAGATTTATCTCCATAAACAAGATGATAGTTTAGACTCCATTGACCCTGAAGTCCATTTGCCGGAACGTCCAGCTAAAAGACAGTCAGTGTCAAAATGTATTAGTTATTTGGGGCTGGACAGGGAGTGTGGGGCTGTGGGGCAGGGGGGGAAGTGTAAGAGATGGCAATGAGAATGCTTCTTCACTTTCTCAGAGGTCACAAAATGACCTCAGATGGTTATAACTGTTGGCACGCGTGTACCTAAAATTTTAACTGATGTTCTAGAAGCTCAGTTCTCTGTATCACTTGGCCAGGCCCCAGACCTGCCTAAACCCTAAAGGAAACATTGAAGCCGTTTTCATCAGAGCCTGCAGCAAATGTGCATAAGCAAGCAGACATTTCCACGCATCTCCACAAATTCTTTACAAACCAGAAGAACAATAAAACTTCACTGCTTTCCAAATGAGCTCTTAATCATCATCTGTTACTTAAAACACTGGAGGACAACATTCATCCTATCATACAACATGGTCTTTTGCTTTTTGTACTGAGGTCAAGGTTCTTTTATTTGTCTTCAGTAATTTTATAGCTTTACTGCAATATAACTTTGAGAAGGTTCAGAACAAGAAAAGTCACCTACTGCCATTTTAATGAGCATACAAACTTTATCCCCAAGTGTATTTGTCCTCAGGTATTAAGTACATCTTCTGCTGAAAGCTAGAAATTGTGTGCTCCTGAGAACCACGGGTTGTGCAAGAACAGACTCAAAAGAATCAGAAATAGCACACAGCGATTTTCAGATGTTATCTATTTCTATCATCTTTTACAAAGATGTATATTTCTCTTCCTTGGAAGAAATAATGACCAAACAAGAACATGCCAATTACCTATCGTCCCACAACTACACCACAAATTCACATTATTGCAAATATCCTGCTATTGTGATTTTAATACATGATCTAAAATAGATCATTTCAACCGTCCCACTCACAAAACCATCTGTCTTTCTGGAGATCATCTTCACGTCTCTCTAAGGGAAACTTTCATAGGAAGCAGCTACTCATAGACAAGAAAGATGCACAAGCACTTTCCATTCACTGCCAGACAAACTTCCCTTCAGGAACTTGTCCACCATCGCTGAAGACAAGAGCTCTCTTTCTACCCATGTCAAGGTCAGTAAGCAAACCTGTTGCACATACAATGCATTCCTATCACATTAATGAGTAATTAAAAATAGTATCACAGGGCAAACAGACAAATGAGATCCATAAAGATTGCATTAAGATCTCAAGCTTGGCATTTGCTAAATTCTGGAAACTTGGCTTTGCAAACTCAGTTCTGGGATATCTGGCAACTGTAATGAAATATAGCCTGTCCTGACCTACTGGTGTGTTGGGCTCCTGTCACTTCAGTGCAGGGCTGAAAGTGAGAGCTGCTAGGTTGGCCAGTCAACTGAACAGACATACTGTTTTCACATCCAAACCGCTATGCAGCAGCCAAGGGACAACACAGTCCCAGAAGTCACTTGCACCATAAAAGCTACAAATGAGCCTGGAAATCCACTGCTCTTATGGCTTCTAGGGTTGTTCTTGTTTTATAAAAAGCACAGAGCTGAAAAACAAACAATGAAAAATTAAGCCTCTGGGCAAAAGGAAAAGAGTTTGGATACCTTCAGCACAGTCTCCAGTCAACTTTTTTTCTGCAAAGCAATTTTTAAATTTTATATGTTCATGCTGTTCTTGCTTGCTTTTCTTGCAGAAGAGACACAATCAACAGTTAGAGGGTAGCAGAGAGCTCAGCATATCAAAAATTCCTACCAATTAACTGCAACATGTACTGATAATGACTGCACTGAGAGACAGCAGTGCCTCAACTTTAAAGCCATTCAGAGGCTTGAACAAAACACTTTTTTTTGCTTCTCCAAACAAAATTTGGAGAAAACAAAGAGTAAATAGGAAATGCTAAAAAGACCACTCCATTTCAACACAGCTGCCTTTCCCATCCTGCCATGATCAGTCAGTCCTGGCTGGAGTATTTTGCTATACCAAAAATTAGCAGCAAGAGTACAGCCTGCAATGAAAGGAACATTACTGTGCTCTTGAAAAGGATGCATATCTTTACTGATCACCTCTGCTGCTTGAGTGACCACTATGCAAGCACATTAGCCAGTGTGAAATTTTTCTGCAATTGTACCAGGGTCAACTATAGGTGGAATTCTGTTGCTGCATGACATTTGCAGTATATACAGCTAGTGTACAGAAGACTTTTCTCCTTTCCAGACACCTTCTATATCATCTCTCAGTGAAATAAGGCAGTACAAGAAAAGCAGCCTAGCAACCTTTGCCTGGAAGAAACCTCCCTGGCATTTCTGGTAAGATGGCCAGGAATCAGAGTTATCCAGCAATGGCTGTTGGCTCACTGAGTACAGACAGAAAATGAGAGCGCCACAGACAAAAGCAGAAATTCAACACAAGAAAAACCATAAAGCTGGCACATTTTATTAGATCTGATGCCAAAAAAGATGCCTGAAGTTGCAAAGTAGCTTGCACAAATTTATGCACAGCAGCTCTGTCTGTGGCAATGATTCAGAAAATGACAGCTGCTCACCAATTAGGAAGGCAGAGGTGAAAAAAATTTCCCAGCATGGACGTCACCAGCTCAGGAAGGGCAATCAGTAGGTGCAAAACAATGCAACCTTCTTCTCACCACAGTTCAATGTAATTGAAGCTGTTTCACATTCACGGATGCGTGATGCTGATCAGCTGGCAAAGCCCAGATATATCGGCATTGAACTGCATTGCCCATTCCTTGACAGTTGCACGTTTCTCCTACTCTTTAGAAAATAAGATGGATGTGGGTGCGTGTGTGTGTGTGTGTTTTGACAAAATGAAGAGCAACGAGCAGTAAAGCCTGCTGTCTGTATGTGGAGACTGAATCATAGCAGGACTGCTAATCTCCAACTGCAATGGCAAACACTTATTATCTCCCTACAGAGCTCTGTCGTTCTTCATCCATTTCAGATGTTTCTGGATTCCCTCATACTTTAATTTGCGTGTGTGAGACAAAAGAAAAAAGAAATGGTATGTTAAACTCTTATAACACTTTCCAGCTCTCAAGTCCACATTTTAAAAAGGCCAAATATAACAAGAGTCAGGTAACTGAGGGAGAGAGGACAGCCCTATCATTCATGTGACCTTATTTTAAATCTTATGCAGGTTTGGTCTCAAATAAACATGTCTTGACCTCACAGGTAATGCCTACTCCAGCTATGGCATTTTTCCCCCAGGATTTCATCCTTTGAAATGCTGAGACAAGTTTAAGTTTACATGTCAATTACTAGCTTGGATTGAGTGACGTATTTTTTCTCTAACAAGTATTTGCCTGTTTGCCAGTTAAAATGTATAGTAACCTCATTTCCCGCTATCAAGAAACTCAAGTAATGAACTACAAAGCATATATTGAATTCAAAGTATGCAAATGGTCCTTGCTGTATTTGCAAAGACTTCTTCACCTCACTTTCACTGCACTGTCTCGAGAGTACAAAAACAAACCAACAACAACTTAAACCTTAGAAACAATAACAATATATACTTAAAATAAGGATATGAACTCAAGATAGCTGGAGGAAATGCAAAGCACTGAAATCCAACAGGCTGAAATTGTTGCTAGTGCTCAGTACATGCAATTTTCCTTAAGGTAACGGACAGATACCTTGTACCAGGAGTAAATTTAAACGCATGACTCTGACGTGTGAAAATGCTTTTGTACCACAACAGGGGAGGCATCTGCATCAATATAATTTATGCAGCTGTATGAGTTTTTAATTCAGCTTGATTGCCGTTTGTGTTACTTTCTGTAACAAAAGCTTAATAAATTTAAATGCTGCTGCCAGGTTTCCCCAAAGACTTTTCTACCTCTGATGAGAAAGGTTGTGCTGGTCAAGTGTTCTCAGTTGTACTTACTGAGAATCAATGATTGAATTAAAATATATACTTGCCATTTATAAAGTTCCTGAGGACCTTGTCTGCCTCACATTGGAACTGTAGCATTACCTAAGTAGCGTCCAGTGGGTCTTTAGCTCTATCCAGAGCATACAGCATCTTCTCATACATCTTCAGTTATTGAAAGAGCCCATAATTATGTGCTTTACTAATCAATTTATTAAACCATGACAAAGAACCTGTGCTCTGCTCTCTGCACAGGCACCTAGCAAAACCATTGACTCTAGAGACCAACTGAATTGCAACAAAGCTCTCTGCAACCAAAGCCAACAAACTCATCGCTCTCTCTGAGAGCCGTAAGTAAATCCAGCTGGTGGGGGAGAGGAGTTTCCCCTGAATCAGCAGACCATACTCCTCACATCTTTCAAATGAAAGAGTGAAGTACCCTGGGAAAGAAGCCATCTAGGACATCTTTCTCTTTTCCACACAACATTTTTAAAGCGAGAATGCAGCTTTACCTAAACTGTGGTGTGGTTTGTTGGGTTTTTTTCACTATAAGCAATTGGGCTAAGGCTGAAATATCTTTCTGCTGTGGCACAGAGGATAACACAGTCTTCCTTCAAACATCCTCCTCTTTCCCTCTTGGCCTTTATCATCTGTATCTGATGGTTGCTAATCACAGACATTTCTAAAACTGCTGAATCAGTAACACTATTCAGTCTTGTTTAGCTTTAACAGCAGCACTATACAATTATTCGCACTAACAACATTGCCAATGTGACCTATCAGCATCTGGCAGATTAATTCCATGAAGATAAGATACAGAAGAGTACATGTAAGGAAAAAAAAATTTTAAAAATATCAACGAGTAGCTAATCAATAGGACTAAATCTGAGAGTATGAGGTAGCAAAGGAAAGAAGTAAATGCATGTAACTGCCTCGCCTATTTAGAAATTTGATGTATTTAGCAGGGGTGCATCAGGGATAATTTCTAACTTGCAGCATACATTACAGCCAGGACTCTTACTTTCTTTTGCATTATTGAAGCAGTGAAATCACATGGTGATATAATGAGATATGATACAAGTAATATTGGCTCAGACTTGTGCTAGCCCAGTTCTTAACATTCGCCTGACATCTCTGTTAAAGAATGGTCAAAATCAGCACTATGAACCCTCACCTAAAATCCATAGTACACTCGCAGCACACGTGAAGCAATATCAGAATGTAGATGCATCTTAAACATAGGACAATTCATCAAATGCTTGGAGTTAGAAAAGGTTTTGGAGCCAGTGTACCTAACAGCTGTATGTGAACACAAATGAAGTAAAAGGAGAGAATGAACGAGAATTCTTTCTTTTACAAAACATCACAGAGAATTAGATTAAATGAAAATAGAAACTCTTTGTATGAAGAAGGATGGACTACAGCTCAGGGGTCTGCTTCATTTGTTTCTGCACAGATCTTCCATGCAATGCTGGGTCTAACATTCCCTTTGCTGCAGCTGTTCAACTGCATAATGCAAACAATAATCCTTTTACCAGCCTGGTTTCTTAACAGCAGAAACCCTTAAAAACAGTCTCTTTCCTTGGTGCCCAACACAAAGAGTGCTATGAAAAAAACAAACAAAACTATCCTCACATAATGGGTGCTAAAACGAAAATAAGCATTCCAAATCTTTGCCAGCTCTGCAAGAAATGGAGACATAACTGCAAGAATGCAAAGATAGCTCGTTCTTGGCAAGTCATTTAGAAGACTAACTCATATTTGGTGCAATTTTGTATTAATTTTTCTTGCTACTTTGTAGCAGAGAAAAAGGCATGTTCCCAACACATGCAGTATCTCTTACAAATTATCGTTGAATCTCTGACTCCAAATGAAGTTACCAAGCAACATAAGCGAGGCCTTGATATCACTGGTAAGAGCAAATGAAAACCAGAACTTTTTTCTTCTCTAATTACCTATTTCACAATTGTAAATACACTGTGTGTATTGTATCTACCTGTCACTTAAATACTACCAAAATAAATCAGGCTCATGGTAGGTGATCACGAAGTTTGTGACTCAGATAAATATTATTTTTCTATGCCTGTATACTAAAATAGACCTATTCACAGTATTGATTAATGAAGCAAATCCATAAACAAAAGCCTCCTGAAAAGGCTCTTAAAACGGACAAATCCATCATACTCTTTAAAAAGCTAGATTAATTAACCAGCACCATTATACATGAACCCATACCAACGATAGATAAGGAAATTAGGTCCTTTTCTCTCCCCAAAGTCAATGAGTTAATTTTAATTTTCAAACGATCAAGCAATTTAGGAGCCAAAGTAACATTTAAAGGAAGACTGCTTAGGCTTTTGTCCTAGGTCCCAGATTCTTACTGGCTTATCAGTGCCAGTTTCCCATTCATTTCAGTGGCACATAATTACCTAAATGTTTACCTAAAACTAGCCCCAAATACTCCTGAAAATATGTGTCCTTGAAAATTCCAGATAATGATTTGTTGACTTTAAGGAGCAAAATAATCCAGTGACAATGACCAAGTACCTTATATATGTTGATTACAGGAAACATGCAAAACATAAGTTGTGGTCTTGCAATCTATCTCATAGTTGTTGAGTCGAGTTCAACACTGACTTCCCACTGAAGTCAATAAATTTGTATTACCTGGCCTGTCAGAAAAGAAGTTTCCTCCTGAACGAGATTGTTGCAATTCATTTCCCAGCACTATAATACTACTTACATGTCTATGTAAATCTTTTAACTACAAGATGCTGTAAATTATATTTCTGTTGAGTTTTTACATTAATATCTGACAACTAATTGCTTCAGTAGCCAGATTTTCTTGCTAACTTTAAATTAATAGGTAAGTCAAGCCAAACATTACCTTGATTCTCTTCCAGCTTCCCAATTGTTTCTATCTGCTCAACAAGGTCATTTGAGTTCCACTGGCTCATGCCTATGAGAATGGCGCTTTTTCCTTCCACCAGCTCTTCTGTAGGAGCAAAAAGGAGAACAGAATAAATGGCAGTAACAAGAGAAAAAAGACAGGGTAAGAACTAGTAATTGGGAAAGAAATAAACACTCATCATGGCCCCTAATGGGAATATGCAACAGGTTAGCATACACAGGACTCTCCAGGAAAGCTTCTTGCTTACTGATATGCTCTACAGTGTACCTACACGCTTCATATATTGTGTGCAGGAAAACTGTGGAAAAGAGAAGACTGCCTGAATTTTTGATCTTACTTTTGATCAGTCACTTAAAAAAAACATTTATAATAAATCACTTTTGAGGTTTAATATCAAGTAAGAGAATTAGTCAGAATTCTCCCTCCACCCCCCTTGGAAAAAATTTGTAATTTTTTTTACTTTTTTTTTTTTTCACTTCATAATATTCAAAAGGCAAAGCAGAGGGAAGAATGGACTCACAGACCAGTGTCAGGCTTTTCGAGCACATTTTTTTTCCCCCTTTTAGCCACCTGTGCTACACAAAGCTTTATATTTTCATCCAGGGACACGGAGACATAATGGAATGGCACCAAGCCCATGGCACAGAACACCATGTCTTTTATTGGGATCCCAACCAGGGAGCAGCGTGGGTTAAGCTGAAAGGACAAAACACAAACCACAGACATTCTCTCTCTCTCGCAAAAAAAACATGAAAACCAAGCAGGCTTAGAAGCTGTAGGAAAACATGTTCCTTCAATTTAACAACTGTTTGGTAAGAAGGGTGCATTAGTCCTTTCTGAATAAATTTACTAAAAGCATTTCAGCCTGGCTGTATACAGCCCAGAATGGTCTTTGTACCTAGGGTAAGTGCACAGGGGAAAAAAAGAGAAAAGAAGTAAAATATGAATAATCACGGTTCTTAAGGCAGATTCAGAGAATGGGTCAAATTCTGCCCTCTCTTACTGCCTATTATGAAGAGAAGGGCTCTATTATGGGAGTAAACAGAAGAATTTGGCCAGAACATTTCTGGCTAAAATGATCCACATTTTCAAACAAGAAAAGAAACGTGAATCTGTTGGCAACCAGGCCTTGCAGTGGGCCTCTAAGAGACGTAAAAATTTATGTTCTTTCATGCTCTCTCATGTGTACCTCTCTCATTTAGACAGATCTTGGTACTAGGGTGGAGAAAAGTGGATCTGTATAAAGGCTTTTGAATCACTTCACAGTTGTCACCTTATCTTATTTCCCCCTAAGTCCTACCTTTTAGAAAAAAAAAAGGTCCTAAAGTTAATTTGTCAGACTGATCAGAGAAGCTGGATCCAGCAAAACCCCTACTGGACTTGATGCAATCTCAGCTGCTTCCTGAGGCAAAAAACCCCAACCACTTAGAACTGCATTTTGCTTGGGTTTTTGTCACTTTCTCTTACAAAGGCTGATTCATTTGAAGTTCCGTAAGGAGAGACGGAATGAGCCATGGGGTGACTCTGAAGTGCCCTGAAGAGCTGGCTGAAGGCAGCTTGGTGACACCCTGACACAGCCACTGCAGATGGACTGAGCCACTCCAAGGACATCCTGCACCTCCTGCGACTAAGACAGCAACTGAAACCTTCACTTAAAACTCAGGGACAGCTGGTCCACTGTGGGACAAACTCCTCCTGCATTAACTGGTACCACAAAGTGAAATGAGGGAAGGCAAGATGGGGCCACTGAGGTTCTGAGTGTCAACGCAGAGGAGGCAGCTCATTTACCCACCTTCATGCAGCACGTGCCACCAGAGAGAGCTGCCTCATCCAGCCTTTCAGTGGTATTTTAGACAGCTGGTTTTTGGTTGAGGATCTGCCCCAGTACGGGCTTTAGCACTTAGGAATTGTACCAAGAGGATGCTAAAGAACTGTCTCTTGCAGAGAAATAGGGCTCCAAAATTGTCTGAGCATTTAGATCTAGTATTTTCTTATCATTTTTGCTGTTATGTCATTTACCAAGCCAGGCATTCCAGATGGCCTTACTGTTTAGCAGAAAGATGAAGTAAGATTAGAGGGCAGACTGTTTCTCCTTTCTATCGGCTTTCTGAGTTGGACAGAAAACATTATATGTGGTCTGGAATACAATGGTATTTAGTCCCAGGCACCTGTGCCTAGAGCACTCCAGATCCTGCCCCTACGTCAATTCAGAAGGGAGGCTGCAGATCACCCGCCAGCCTTCCCATCAGTTTTGGGACCCCTTTTCCTCTCCCAGTCTAAAGAAAACAGTTATGTTTCTCACCAACTTTGCTCCCTCTACTTAAGAGTGCTTAACTATCCAGGCATGAAATTCCTCTATAAATACACACACGTGCTTTCCAAACCAGAGTTCTGCCATGCCTCTTTCCCAGACTAGATAATGGGAAAGAAGACCCTTAAGGACAAGCCTGAGAAACTAACCTAGTGCAACTGCGTAACACTACAGAATATCCACATTCAAGCACTTGTGGTTTGGTGGACAGCTACAATGTTCAGCAGTATCAACTGCTCCCACAAGCATTAAGCACCTCTGAAGACTGTCTCGTCTCACCATCTGCTGGCATTCTGAACTGGGTGAGCCTGCAGGTCTTCAAGGTGCAGTATTCCCAGTTGTTTCAAACTAGGCTAAGAAGGATAAATGTGTAGGCCACTCTGTAAATGTCTGCTTATATACACTGTTTGTCGGCAACCCAAAAACCAGCCAGACAATGAAGCCAAAATCACATGGTAATACACCTAAGTCAGCAAGACAGTTTCTCAACTGGAATAAACTGATGCATATAATGGAGTAAACAAGGTATCTGGTTAGTCTTCTCTGGTTATCTGGACCTCCGAGTTTTCAAAGGAATTTTATGACTTGCGGATCACTACACAGAAGGACACAATCACGCACCTCCATCTTTCAAAATAATATTTCAAAGCAAATTCACTTAAATGCCCACAAAAGGAAAGGAAAGTGGGGAAACAATTCACTCTGAATTTTGACTTTCAACCTCAAGCAAGCATCATCAATAAAAGGAAAAAAAAAATAATATCACAGAAAAAAGGTATTCTATCTCCTTACCAGACTGCATACAAAAATGTAAAGTCTCTGCTTTACTTTTTCTAGCACAAAATAGATTATCACATCTCTAAAGTCAGTTACATAAAGAGGCACAGAAAAGTGTCAGGAGTAGGAAGGAGTTGCTGGCTTCTGCACCCTTGGGAAGGCACAAGGACTGAACACTGCAAGCCACCGTCTGCACCGCTGGATGCAGGTCAAACTATTTTTCATAATGCAAACCAAGACAGACTCCAAGGTGTTCTGATTTCACAGACAGTCTTGACCTCCATAAACAACCTATGTTTTCAAAGGCAATTTCACTTCACAGCACTGGAGTCTTCTCTTGCTGTTTGCCTCCTTTGGCAAGTAAAAGTACGAGATGCAGTTTATCCTTACAAAAAGTTATTTTATCCTACAGTTTCTTTATGAGAAGACAAAGGGATACAAAGTACTCCTTGATTCCTTAGAAGGCTCAATTTATCCTTCTTTCTGTTCTTGTTCCTCTCCTTACTTCTCGCTTGCCTTGAACTCTCATTTGTTTATGTTGCAACTTGTTTACCTTCACGAGCTTCAGCAGGGATACCGTGGCAAAGAGCTCAACGCTGAGTTAACATTATCTGCATCTAAAAAGTTGATCAGCTATGAGGATTGTATTCAGCCAAGCACACCTCTATGCCTATGAGGAGTTCACGGAAGTTTCAGGAGGAAAGTGGGGGGCAGTGGCATGTCATGAAATGATAAAGTGATCCTCAATATGCAGAACAAAGCACGCATGAAAGAATTTAAGAGCAAGTCACTGCAAAGAGGGACAAATAACACCAGAAGGCAGCCCCTACTCTAACCCACTCCAGTGAACTGCAGTGTGACGACATACATTAAAAGAAACAGCCACGTGAACCTCAGGGGTTAAAATATCAAAAATACTAGAGAATGTTACGTATGTGTATAATGCGTATAGCCAGAACGCTTGTACTTCAGGAAGACTTTGTAAAATGAGAACTCACTCCCAAGACAGAGGTGTGTCTTCTTGGCAGAACCCTTAACTGCAAGCCCAGTTCTACCCGTCACGCTTCAACATTCGCGCACCCACAGGGCCCCTGTGCCTCAGAGTCTTGAGGAATGAACAGATTATGCCCTCCGCGCCCAAACTGTAGCAAAATTGGTACTGGGATTTTTGAGAATTCCTGATACTTTGCCCAGAAAGCCACAAATTCACCGAAGTCTTTCATTATTATTTAGCTATTGGACAATTTTGTTTCCTGGCTAAGACAATGTTTGCTCACAGAACAGCAATGTGAAAACAAACAGCTGGCATTACAGAGAAGGTCTCCAAACACTGTGTGTATGGAAGTAGTATTTAAAAAGTCTGAAGGACACAGAGGGTGTTAGCACATGTAAAGGTAGCTGACTCTTACTCAAAAGACCTCGATTCTCTCTGTGGCTGTCACAGAACCTGGGGTCCTGCCTAACCCTGGGAAAGGCATTTTGTTTTTCCTTGCTTCCAGTGCCTTGCCAGCAAACACAGGACGACCTTGAATCTTTCCTTCCATCCCTTGCCTGGTCAAACTGTGAAAAGCTTCTACCTTGTTCACACACAGCTGGAAGTTCACATTGCTAGGACATTCGACACAGAAGAAATACTTCTAGTGATCATCATTTACCTGAGGAAAATCTGCTAGCACCAAGCCATAAAAATCTAATAAGCCTGAAGTTCCCAACATGGAAGTATAACTCAGCCCTGCTATGAACTGAGAACTTTCTGCCTAACTTACTGCATACCCCATGGAAAGCAAGAAACAAAGGAAAGTTGGGCAACACGAACCAGTAAAATACTATTTCTCCCTTTCTCTATGGATTTCTCTAAATTAAGTAGGTAGCCACGGCAGATGAATCAACAGTCTAAACATGTACAACTGCTTCACCTCAAACACAGGTGCTTGGTTGTCAGCCAGAGATTTCTTTGTTTGAGGAACTTGGGTTTGACCCCAGCTGTTTTTTCAGAATGCAAAAACAGCTTACTAATGTTACATTTTAATTGTGCTCACTGCTGTGCCCTCTATCCTCTACTTCATGCTGTCTCTGAAGTGCAAATTACACATGGGTAGATGTAGAGTCTGGGATAGCTTCCAGATTTTCCCATAAAGAAACATAGCAGTCAACTCCAGCTGCACTGTGCAGAAAGCCCTTTCAGCTGCAAGAATATCAAGCACTGATGAAGCACTCTAAAAAATAGAGAATGGGTGAGAAATACAGGTAAAAAACATTACAGAAAATGTAATGCTGGAGACTGAATAAGGGTATCGGACTACTTGATTTCTAAGAGATGAAAGTGGCAGTTTCTCTCCTGGACAGGTTCTCCTCATTCCAGCACAAACTCCTGTGGTTTCTCTAGTGCTATGTTTAATCCACTGCTAATGCCAATTACTTTAGCCCACACATATGTTTTCCTCTGCCAAAGATACAAAGTCCCTTATCACCCAGAGAGCTTCTGAGCATAGAAACACCTTCCACCTCTTTTGCTAGTATCTTTTGTGAACATTTGTTTTCCCAAAATTTAAACGCTTCATTATTCCTGAAAGGCTGTTTGGGGGGCAGCGGAGGGGCAGATGCCGATCTCCTCTCTCTGGTGACCAGTGAGAGGACATGAGAATAGGGAATCAAGCTGCATCAGGGGAAGTTCACACTGGACATGAGGAAAAGGTTCTGAGAGTGGCTGGTCACTCACACAGGTTCCCCAGGGAAGTGGTCACAGCACCCAGCCTGCCAAAGTTCAAGAAGCATCCAGATGATGCTCTTGGTGATACAGTTTAGTTTTATGCAGTCCTGCAAGGAGCAAGGAGTTGGACTTCATGATCCTTGTGGGTTTCTTCCAATTTGAGATATTCTATGATTCTATGAAAAGAGTACATGCACAAACATGACACCAAATCCTCCTTTCCTTTCTTTACCTCTCATAGACGCCCTATTGTTACTTTTTTTAAATTTATTAATTGCTGATGCTGATCAGATTGACAGAACAGTGTGGTCACTGTTATATGGTTTACAGGCAGCAGCGCCAGAAAACAACAAACTTCAAAAGTAAATGCAATAAGCCAATAATGAGATAGTCTATACCAGAGAAGCCTTTCTACCTATGCCCTACTAGTAGTACGCAGGCCAGCAAACAAACTCTAACATCCTGATGCTGTGAAAATGCAGAGTTGAAGACTCAATAGTTAGAGGGCTATTAAGCAGGTATTCTTTATTGCGGCGCCAGGCACACAGGGGATCTCTCCTCCAAACGTGCGTGCCAAACACCCTGTCATTTCAGGTTAAATACAATCACAATATACATATTCATTATATTTCCAAGAAATGCTTAGCATATTCGTGACTTTTCCAAGAACTAATTAGCATATGTTAATATCTTTCACGCATGTCTGTTAGCGTCCTCGGGTGGTCTTTGGGGGTCTCAAGATGAAGGCTTATACTCCTCATCACAGTGTCCACTGGTTGACCTTTGTTTCTGCACAGATGCAGTTCTAAGATTACGTACATGGTTTCCTTCCAGGTTGTTTTGCTCTGGTCTTGTTGCCCTCTTGGTGCCTCTTTATCTCTGTAGCTTGGTACCTCTACCCTCCCAAGGCTGAGCTGTCTGGGGTAGAATTATTTAGGAGCCTCTCTATCTTAGAGTTTTCCTGTCTTCTCAAAACAGCATGTCAAGTTTGTCTAAGTAGTGTTATTGAGGGACCTCTTTATCGTAAAGCTTTCCTGTCTTCTCAAAACAGCAAGGATCTAGTTTAGTTTAATTACAATCACTCTGGTAAGTGGAAATTTCACATTTACAGGTATCAGTTCCCACTAGTAAGTTATGGAATATAAATGCAGTATTGTCATCCTTGAGGTTATCCAGTACCAGGTCCTTGTAAACACCATCTTTTCCTTCAAACAATTCGGAGAGTTTTAAGCTTGCTGCCAGATTGGAAGGCAGGTTAATAACATCAGTTTAGTCACCTTCACTTCTGCCTCCTGAGGACTCTGTTTTAGAACGGACAGCTCACTCCCACCTTGCATCCCATCCTTCTAAGAGCTGGTACTGAAAACTATCCACCATTTCTGCTTTTTTCGGCACAAAAAAAACAGCAAAAGGCTTGTATCAGAACTCTCTTCTTCCAACTTAAAACTCTGTTGGAACAAGCATAGATAACAATTTATGAACAAACAAAGTGATGGCATCCTTCTTGCACTTTCTTCAAAATTGGGTTATACTTTTCCTTCAAGACTCATTAATAAGAAATGCAAAGTTCTAATGGCTGGGATCTGATGACACAAACACATAATGGACCAGTTCGGCTAGAACCTCGCCTTGGTGCTGTACAAACACATCAAAGTCAACCTCTCGCTTCACCATCTTTACCAAAACACTTGCAAGGGAGTCAGGACTAGCACACTGCTGAGAAAGCCTCCACATGTGCTTCAGCAAGGCCAGTGATGGACACCACTATGAAAGTATGGGACTGTTCAATTCTTTTTTTCTTCCTTACATATTTAAACTTAAGAGAAAGCCCACTCACAATGCTTAGCTCCCAGAAAAAGAACAGAAAGCTGAGATGTCAACCATTTCACATAGGAATTTCCCATAAAATATTACCCTTTTCCACCCACTCTTCCAAAAATGCATGAACATCAGAAGTTCTGATTACCTCTGCAAGAGGTACAGGTGAGTAGCAGCTACCAAACTGTTGTCCCAAAAATGAGGGTTTGTTTGCCCTGAGTGCAAACTCCAGTGTATTCACTGAGTCAAGATATTTGTTTAAATCATTTCTGCGCAGAGATGGGTGCTAGGTGGCAACTCCACAAAGCTGGCACGCCTGGTTACAACCACATCACATATTTATACAGTTAAAAATAGTAGTTCCACCTATCAGCCATACCCTCCTAACTATGATTGGTTAATTCTCTTCTTGCCTTGATTTAAACATACAGTGCTCCCTAAATTTACTGGGCGTGCTCAATGAGTAAGGTTCTTCATCTGGGGAGGAGGTGTTTTCAGCACTGGAGGTGTGGTTTTCACATTCTAATGAGATAGTTCACTCTAGGGGCATCAATCTGACAAATTTTGCTGACGCCCAAGAACGACTGACCACTGTTCCCTGGTTGTGGATTCACAAGGATGCGCATCCTCCTATCTTGACGCCTTATCTCAGTAACCTGTAACAAATCCTTGAACAGTTAGTCATCAAAACCAACTTTAGAAGTGCCTAGAGAGTGAGAGCTTGACTATCACAACAATAGTTTGGGTAGTGCAAGAAGGGGATACACTGTGCACTCCCTAGCACAAAGTCCATTTCCTGAGTCAGCTTCACCCTTGCTGTGGGACATTATTTTTGAGTAATGACAAACGGAGGCATGGCAGCAGAACCAACTGCTCAGATGACAAAGTGTCTATTCAGAGACCTCAAGGGCTCACATCAAATGCCAAAAATAGTCAGAAAGTATGATTTTGGATCATTCCCCTATGGATTGATTAATTAAACTGTTTCTTCTCCTCACTTCTTTATTAAAAAGTAGTACTTTCAGGTTGTAACACCTAGTGAGTCTGCTTTGCATATGAAGCAGTACTGACCAAGGCAAATGAAATACCCAAGGCCTTAACCACAGCTGGATCTCCTTGAAACATTCCAGAACTAAAAACCCACAGTAAGATACTGACTTAACACGTTTAAACATGCATTGCATTGTCTAGAAAGCAAATTTAATTGTAGATAGACTACTAGAATTGAGCCATTTTTTCCCCTAGCTCAGCCACTGCTAGTTTATGGCTCTGAGTAACATGATTCCACTCTGGGCTGATTTCTTCAGCCAGTCTCCACCCACCTACTAAGAACGAAACCTGACAAAGACAGGGCTGCAAAACACATCCCTTGAGCATTTGCAAAGGGTTTAGTACAGTAAGGCTTTTGTAGTGGCAAAAATCTATACGTGATCATTATAAGATACTACAGATAAACAATGTTATCTTTGGTTGCTCAATAGACCAATGACACTTCTTTCCCCATACCAATTTTCTTCTGGAAATCTACCTGAACAAAACTTGATTTTAAGAGCAATTTTGCAAGCTAACTAACAAAGTAATCAAAACTTGGAAATACTTGTGTCAAACTCTCTCGGACAGTGGAAAATCACTGTTTTCCAACATTTTAGTCTCCTGCGAAATGTATTTTGAAGTCTGTTCTGTGACTTAGCTTGAACACAGACTATGTTCAGTGAATTCCAAGTGCATTTTTTCTTCTCATTAGTCTATGATCCATGCCTCAGCAACTCCCAAAATGCAGTCATCACACCAACCTTCAAAGCATTCTTGAACAATGGATGTTGACAATTCAAAAGAATATTCCATCAAGCACAGTAAGCAATCATACTCTGAAAGACAGAACTCTGTAACATTTTTTGCATCAAAGAAACTACCCTATCTAAAATGTCTGAATCACCATTTTAGTTCTCTTTTTTTGACAAAATTTGAAGTACGAGTTGGTGCTTAAAGTTACAATTCCAGCTTCACATGGAATTTGGAAACATTGCTGAAACCCTCAAGACAGCTGTTTTACACACATGGTAGGACACCACTGAAAAGCACAAAGGCAGCATGGAGGAAAATCAGCAGAGACTATTTTTCTTTTCTACTTCTAACTCTTCCACTTACTAACGCTTAGGATTTCCATGCAGCTTAAACAATTTCAGTATCCTGTTCTCATTTAACACCCAGTGGGAACAGAGCCCCCATCTCTCACACTCTTTATGCCTAGATGTCTCCAAGACACATTCAATTTTGATCCACATAAGCAGTTTATCAAATATTAAATTACTATCTCTCACTAAAAGTCTGTTATTAGAGGATTAACAACTCAGTAACAGATGTCGTTAATTATCTATACATAGCGGTCACTTTTTATTTCAAGTAACAAGTATAAAAAGGATAGCTATTGTCATTAGAAGCACTTCAGACTACATAGACTGCTGCTGACATAAAAAAAAATTAAAAGTATTTAACGAAAGCTGTATTACATGCTAAACCAACATACTTTACACACAGCGTTCTGTGCTCAAAAACTAGGAGTATCATGACATTTTCCCAAATATATTTAAAATATAATATGTAAAATATTGCATGCACACACTTACCCTCTTCCTTCCAAACTCTGGAAATCATCCTGCCACAGAAAAGCTGAGACAGTGGACAGCATTAGAAATGGAAACATTATTGCACGGACAGTCTCATTTTAAAGTGGTTTATCTCAAAAAAGAGGAAATAAGAGAATGGAGGCAGTAGACTGAGACACAGAAGATTTGGGATTGTCTTCTCCATTCCAAAATCAAACACATTTTATACAAGTGTTCTTGCTGAAGTTTGCCACTGGAGTAGCCACAGCTGAACAGCATTGGCTAGTCCAGAACTGTTGCTGACAAAAAACGAGGTCCATTTCAGTTGGGCCTGAGCAACTCTTGCTACATCCTATTCTAGGCACATGGAGAGTGAGCGGGGCTTTGAGAGGAAAGACTGCATAAGCCTTTGAATCACTTCAGTTTGACAGAAAGATAGAAAATATTCTCAAGCATAAAGATGAAGAGGGGCTTGATGGGACAATGGGATGCTTTTCAAAAATAGAAGATTAAGATTTCATCTTACTTTTTTCCAAATTTTTCCAATTTGGGGGTTCTCAATTTATGTAATTTACAGTATTCTTTATTTTTAGAGCCTGGGTACTCCGAAAAAACAGACTTAAAGAAAACATCCCTAAAACTTCAAAACAGACACCTTAATTTTATAGTACTTAAGCAGCCAGTGTTGACTTTATTTTTATTTTGATAGGGCTTTTTCACCTGGAAAGAATCTAGATAAGCTTCAGGGAACTATGAGGCTCCTTTAACATGCATGAACTCCAGGAAGAGGATATCTTTCCTCACATTATTGAAGTGTTGTGTGGATCTGGTGCAGTAATAAATTACTGCTCATACATTAGTATCATCGTCTGCACTAAACAAAACAGGAAACATACAACACATTACAAGAAGTGATGACACTCTGGATAAACTCACAGTATTTTAAATAAATTTTGGAAGCATCAAAATATTGAAACTGGTATTGTCATGATATGACAGTGTCTGCTATGGAGCAACTCAATTCCAGCATCAAATCTGCCATCTGAGAAAAGACACTGCACTGGCTTTAAATTACACAGCCAAGTATCTGTAACCAAGAATAGACACTATCTACCTGTTTTAGGAAATATCTAAAAAAGATTTATGAACAGGGAGGTTTAGAAGACTGCTGCATACAGTTTGCACAGAAATACCTTGAAACTTTTATACCTATATTTGTCTCTTGGAAAGTCCTGTAAGCAGAGAAGGCAATGGAAGACTATGAGTGGAGTCCATAGATATAATATACTACAAACACCAGGGTCAAAGAGCTACTCTAATGCCACAGATGCAGGAGTAGCACTAGCAACATCAAGCACTTGGGTCTTTTCCAAAACAATGGTAAACCACGTCATCAGCAATGAATGCATCACATGGAAAACAACATGTTTACAGAAGTGCTTTCCATTGATGTTTAAAATCGGGGCAGGGGGCATGGAGGGAAATGACACCCAATAAAACTGAGGCAGGAAAAGATAGATATCTTAACATTAAGACATTCACCATCCATTTTTGCAACACAGCCTTTTCTTAAAATTCATGTACTTTAGAGAATAAGGGTCAGCATCCTCACACCTTGTGATGCTTTTTGCTAAGTGCAATAGAATTTTACATCACACTGTGGCTTTAGAGCACAAACACACAGAGGAGTGTTTAGAACTCCCAAACTTCCACTTTAGTTCATTGGCAACATTTCCAAAAAATATTCAAGCTGCTCAGCAGAGCATTTTAAAATTAAATAGATGAGACGAGGTGGATCTATTTTCAGGAGAGAAAGGTACAGCAAATTAAGAGCAGCTCTTAATTAGCAGAGAGCTACTATAGCCTCTTTCATGAATAAGAATCCCGAGAAAGTACACACAGAGCCTGGCTTGAAATATATACCACATATCTATTGGCTTCAGCTTTATATGAACATAGTAATACCAGAGACATGCCATAAGGGTCATTTTAAGAAGGCAAAACTAATGACAAAAGTTTTTACATAGACTAAAACTCAGCTGTATTCCACGCCACCTGTTCAATCATTAGCAAAGCTGTCAGCAGACTTGACCATAATATCTGCTACAGTTACACACCCAGGAAGCCAGGAAAAAAAAAAACAACACGCCCTCATATTCTAAATCAGAAGCCTACTGCACATATAAAGAAATGACGAAGAAGATATGTTTCCGATAGGTTAGATTCTCATCTGCTGGAGTAGTTTAAATCCAGAGTAACTGTTGAAGTCAGAGTTCATTTTAATTTAAAGTAGGTCAGAAAGTGGCTACAGGATCCCCTGCAAACAGTGATACTACCACTCGCATCTTATCACAAACTTGATATCAACTGTTAACTTTGCTTCTTCTGAGGGAGTCCACAAAAAGCCTGAAATCACCTCCCAGGTACTTTAATAATAACAATTATCAACAGCTTCTTAAATACCACTCTTAATTTCCAGACACCGGACAGAAAAAAAATTCTAATAGCTTACAACTGGGAAAACCAAAACCTAGAAATAAAATGAATATTTTTCTACGACTCAGAAAATCAGTGCCTTAAAATAGACCGTATGTACCCACAGTCCATCTATTTTCTACCCTCTTTCTCACACTGCCTCCTGTAAAGAGTCCAGTGCCCAAAAGGGACCAGTCTAAGTCAGATAATCACACTTTTCTGTCTGGTGTGATCCAACATGATCAGTTTTGCCATGTCTTCTCCACATTATTCCCTAGCTATATCTTTTGTCTTTCTACTCCTGGAAAGGACATCTTGCTAAATTTGTGAGGTGTTATGAGGAAAGTGTTCGCTGAATGAGAACTTGTACCAGAGCTCAAATGCTGTAGGGAACATTTCTGTCAGTCCACAGGACATTGATAAAAGGGTCACAATAAATATGTAGGTGGAAGCTTACATACACTGGTTTTAACTTCCAAATGTATGAATGGCTCCTTGCGCTTGATCTGCCAGCTACTCCAGCCAGTAGGCTCTGTGCTGAAATTAGAGCTGCAAGTTGCTAGATTTGTCAACAGCACATAAACTCCCCCAAAATGGCAGGGAAATAAGGAAAGCAGGTTTTTTTAGCACAAAAACAAGATACCAAGAACAAAAGTAATCAAGGTAACAGGGCCACAATAAGAAGAAAAACCTTAAATTTGTCTTCATACTAGTGGTTGGAGTCTAAGTTATAAAGGAAAAAATTGGAATTGTTCATTTTGGAGCGTGAACACAGCCTAGTTTGCAGTACATGGACTCAATGAGAAGAGTTACACAGCAACTGTTAAAATCAATGCTTATAACCTGTTTAGGAAGCAGTACACTGCCCAAGGGAGGGGGGAGGCATGCAGTTTGTACCAGTATTCCCTGCTTCTGCAGGACCACGTGAAACCCAAACTAACCGAAATGCTTACCAACAACGCTCCAATGCTGCCTCCCCCTCCTCCAACACATAACAGTTTCTGTTCTTAACACACATGTATCCACACTTCTACATTTATTCACCAACTTCAACAAAACAACAGGAACTTCCACAATTAGCTGCTTTGGATATGACCCCAGATTGAGACTACCTTTGGCCAGTTTCCCACTCTCATTTTGCTCTTGCATCTCTGGTTGCTAAAGCCAAACTATGCTTCTCTCATGACTACATTTGGTTCCTATTTACATCACCAGGGACCTGGAGTGCTAAATGTACCATGTTTTATTGGCCTAACTAGAAAAGTCTCACTGTAATGTCAGTGCACGCTGCCGAGATCTCTCCTCCTTACCAACTTTTGCTTCATGCTCTTCAGTGTCAGCTCTCAGAGAGTATCAGCTAAAAGGGAGGTTAGAGGGTTTTATTACTATTTATCCACATATTGGAAGACAGACATTTGAATACATATGACTCTTCCCTCAGCTTTACCCTTCAACCTAATTTTCTAGAAAAGTCATAGTCCTGGAAACATGATAAATTACAATGATTCCATACTATGGACCCCATTCAGAGCAGTACCCTACATAAAAGCCTACAGGCCATTACTTCTCAAGAAAGCACAAAACTTCCCATCCATATCAACAGCTTGGAAGCAATTCAAAGTCCTTTCATCGTCCACCTGACAGCAATTGGCAGATGATCACTGTTCTTGACAGCTTGTAGCAGTACACAGACTTATGGCCCCTTCAGAAGCCCGAAGTAGTCTATTAGCAACTGAGTGCAGCATTTACCCAAGTTGTAAATACACACCAGCAAAAACTACTAGCATACACAGCACACAGCTCTCCTGACCAATAACAGAAAAACCTAAAACCAAACAAACCATAAACCCATAATACAACCGACATTGAACAGCTTTGTATTTTATGCGTCATTGTGGTGCTGTGCACCAGCCCTTTGGTGTGCATTCAGCCACAATTTTCAGTAGCTGAAGCTCTCTTCCCGCCTTCCAGTCAAGAGCTAAAGCAGCATCAACTGCAAGTTTTCAGATGATGAAGCAGGTAGTAGTGTGTAAAGCAGAGCCATTTACCTTAGCAGGACTCCATGCACACAGGGCATCAATATCACACTAGTGAAGTGCTAAGAAAAACATGAAAAAGCTTAAAACAGTGGCAAATTCTGAATAGAAAATAAACTATAGTGTCCTGGTGATTCCTTTCAGCTGTTGTTACTGCCTGGAACTTGACTATGTACACAATTATCTTACCACAAAGTATTTCAGTACATGCATTTCATGAAATCTAGTCATAAGCAGCCCCATGCAAAGAAGAGACACTAGTATTCCCTCAGCAAAAACCCTAGACACTGATATTTCATCCTGCCCACTCCTCACTGCCAGGATCTTTGATTCCCTGTATGATACAGAACACATTTCTGTGATGCCCTGAAGGTACCTTCTGCTCCACAGCAACATCTCCCACTTAGTAGTGCCTCCTCCAGTCTAGAGCTTTGATACAGGTAATTTAGATTCTACCTCAAAATGGAAGTAAAATGGCAGACAATGCATCAAAAAGAAAAAAAAAAAGAATGCCTACGTGTGAAAGCAGTGATACCAAAATGACTTGTGTGATAACGAACTTGAGGAAAATGACCCAATTGTAAGCTATGCCTCCCGTAATGTGGACAGATCTGAGAATCTCAGCTCCTACCTGGTATCTTAATCCAGAGGCAGCCACCTCCCCTAAAATTTTCACTTGTTTTTTCATTTAGCAAAGTCATGGTTCAGTCAGCAACACCAAAATGATATCCTGACACTGATAAAATGGACACAAGCTCCTGCACCCCTGTTCTGAGGGCAGTAAAGGTCCACATTTGCAAACTAGGTGTAGCCAAGTCTGACATTTGAGGGAAATGGCACAAAGACTTCTGTGCTGGGGTCAAACACAGCAGTGTAAAGTCAACACTGGGGTAAGCAGGAATCCCTACTTAGGGCTACACAAAGGAAGGAATTAAAGAAATCTCATTAGATTAGACTGTGCTGGACTTCTCCAGCAGTCCCTCATCTTCTACACACACATCTATTCTTGCATGTCATAGCTTTTAAAAATACAAGCAAAATGGAAATCAGTCTTTTACATGCAAATATATTTGCTGGGGAGAGACTTGATTCCAGCAATGATGTGGCTTTTCTAATTTCTATAATTTTCACACTCCAAACAGCTTAGAATTACAGATGCCCTTGCTCTTCCTTGCTTTAAGTGGTTCTGAGTGAAAACGTTCGTGTTACTCATTTTAAACACAGAAATCCAACACCCAAGTGCTCTGTCAATTGCACTGATTTGTTTCCCTTAGTTCTTCTCAATTTCTTTCAGCATGAAGCAGGAAGGAGGAGGGAGCAGCCTGTTTGACAACTGTAAGTAGGATTAGTTTGTCAGGTTTTTTCTTTCCTTTTCGATTAATTAAATGGCAGACTGAATTGTGCACATCCACTCGTTTCCACAGAGCTCTCCTGACACACAGCGACTGTTTGCCCTGCCTGCATCTCTTCCTACAACTCTTGAAAAAATTTCTCATTTTTTGTGGATATGTATTTGAGAAATGAGAGGGTGCATCTCAAACACTGATTTAAGACATCATATTTTGATTTCTCCAGTTTTCTTATGGAATAAGATTTGAAAATCTGTACTAGACATTATTTCTTCTCAAAATCAATTCAGACAGGCTGCTTTTCATAAGCTACTCACCTAGCTAGCCTGCAGCACCTTTTTATAACCATGCTCTAAACCACATCAGCCCCACAAACCCAGGACAAATTTTGCACAGAGAACCACACACTACTGGTACACCTATGGCCCTGTTTCAGCATTACTGTGGCGAGAATCCTTCTCTCCTTACTGCTCATAAAAATTAAACATGTTTCTTGAAGGCTGTAGAATTTACCCTTCCCAAATAGCACAACAATCTACAACACTTCGAGGGTCAAATACTCAACAACAGTTCTCAGACAAGTTGTGGTAGCCAACCCCACAATCAGGCCAAGGTAGCTGAAGTTTCACAGGTGAGAATACGAGGATTACAACATCTAAAATTATGGTCATAAGTAATCAGTGAAAGTGATTACTTATTGACTGTGACTATGAAGTGAAACTCTCCAAATGAGGCTTATAGTAGCTGTACATGTAAATGTTTGTAAATTTGGCCCTAGCCTGTCAAGAAACACTATTCAACCCCAAACTCCTATTGCTATAGTCAATTCCGTGGACTAAGCACTAGCAGAGATACAGCAAGTCAAACTTAAGCACAGTGGTCATCATGTTATTTAACACTGTGCTTTCTCCCTACTGTGACAGCTTTTCACAGTACCAAACAGGTTCACTTCGAGTATCTGCAATGCAGAAGAGCATCTTCAACACTGATTTTCATGTGTGTCAACAGGACATTGCTTGTATCCCATTACGTTTCGGCTGCTGAGTAGAAGCACACAATTCTGCTGCAGCTAAAGCCCTTTCCCAAAACACCAGAATTCCTCCTGACCAGCAAAGTCAAACCAAGCTTGGAAACCTGATCAGCAAGAACATAGAAAGCTTTTCCATACTGGTGAATTAATCTATTGTTCACTGTTCTCTCAGTGCAAGGAGAATTCCATAGACAGAGATGGCTTTCAAGGGCATGGATTTTCATGAGACATGACACAAATACCTTGAAGTTTTAGTTTTGCCTCCAAAACACAAGATGACTAGCTGCCATTCTTACAGTTAAAAAAGCAAATAAAATATCTACACACATGTGCCACTCACAGCCTATCCCCCAAAATCTCAGTTACACATCCACATCAGCTTTATACCCATGACAAATTACAGCACTCATAATCTGATGTTAAATTCCCACAATAATTCAATAATTAAGCTTTTATCGG